>Ga0116142_10000205_pt1 | contig 77532 bp, 76 predicted proteins | sample AD_UKC033_MetaG_FD_89785 | JGI IMG/M metagenome (GOLD analysis project Ga0116142, IMG submission 89785) | Active sludge microbial communities of municipal wastewater-treating anaerobic digesters from USA - AD_UKC033_MetaG | ecosystem: Engineered > Bioreactor > Anaerobic > Digestate | place: USA... | reverse complement strand
TATGGTCAAGAGAGAAATTCTTTGATACGATTTGGTATGTTAAAGGAAAAGATTCTAACAGAGTTAAAGAGTGTTTCTAAAAAGGAGAAAGAGGAAATATTCCAAAGATTTTTCAAAACAGGTAAGGGAGAGTACGGGGAGGGAGATATTTTTGCAGGCATAACTGTTCCAGAGATTCGAAGTATTTCTAAGAGATATTACAAGGAGATGACTTTAGAAGAGGTTGAGTATTTTGTTCAACACAAAATCCATGAGTACAGATTGTTTGGATTACTAACACTTACATATATGTGGAAGAAGGCAGATGAGGTAAAAAAGAAAACCGTCTTTAATTTGTATATTAAGAACTTAAAATATATTAACAATTGGGATTTAGTAGATCTTTCTGCACCAAGTATTGTTGGAGAGTATTTAAAAGAGAAAGACAGAACAATTCTTTATGACTTAGCAAAGAGTAATGATTTGTGGAAACAGAGAGTAGCTATACTTTCTACATTTTCATTTCTTCGAGAGAAAGATTTCGTAGATACACTACATATCTCGGAGATATTGCTTCACCACAAGCACGATTTAATTCACAAGGCAGTAGGTTGGATGCTAAGAGAAATTGGAAAAAGAGATCAAGATGTTGAGGAAGAATTCCTGAAGAAATATTACAAAGAGATGCCTAGAACTATGTTAGGGTATGCCATTGAAAGATTTGAGGAAGAGAAAAGACAGAAATATCTTAAAGGTTTGGTTTAAATTTCCTAAGAAGCAAAGTAACAAAAGTTGTCCCAAGGACGGCAGTTATGAACTGTATCATTCCCATTGCTTGCAAGAATGCTCCTGGCATATTTACTAACCTCATCAAGAGAAGAACCGCACTGTAAAGAATTAATGCTTTAATACTTGCAGAGATTAGTATGTTTACATATGGAAGTTTAATTTTGCTGTAGAGATATACTAAAGCGAAATTAGACAGTGCAATGAAAGGAATTAAGTAAAGTAGAAAAATTGTAGAGGAACCAAAGAGTAATCCTTGTGTGTAGGAAAGAAGTGAAGGAATAAGGAGCAGTGGAAGTGTTTTTCTTAATCCAAAGCGTGTGACAGAGAAGATAAAGAGTGCATTTATTAATGTGCCAAGAAGTATCTGAGGTTTAGGTATGAGAAGGGGAAGAAGAATTGCTAAGGAGTATGTAATGAGTAACTGAATCTTTTCTGATTTAAGTATTTCTAATTGTTTATTTAAGAGAATCATACTTCAGTCTATTTCAATGCATTTATGAACTCAAGCCCTATAGCTTATTAACTTTCCATATGCAATTCTCTTTGTAGTATATTTAAATATGGAATTTCAATCTGGTTCTAAATATTTATGTTTACTTGCGCCATCTTTTGTCTCAGAGTTTGAATATCCCGAGGTAATATACAGATTAAGGATGTTGGGTTTTGATAAGGTCTTGGAATTAACGTTTGGAGCTAAAATGGTTAACCATGCATACTACGAAATACTAAAGGAAAGTCTTGAGAAGGGAGAGAAGAAAACTTGGATATCTACACCATGCCCTACTCTAGTAAATTTCATTCGTGTTAAATATCCTGAATTAGTTGATAATCTTGTTCCGGTTCTTTCTCCCATGGGAGCTATGGCTTTGATATGTGACAAGTTCTATCCTGGTTACAAGAAGGTTTTCATTGGTCCCTGTGTCACTAAGAAGCTTGAAGCTGGAGAGATTGGTACTGTAGATGAGGTACTTACTTTCAAGGAATTGGAATTATTGTTTAAAGAAAAAAACATTCCAGAGAAGGTTACGGACTCTAAATATTGTGTGACTTTTGACAAATTTTACAATGATTACACAAAGATATATCCAATATCTGGGGGGCTATCCTCTACTCTTAATTACAGCGATATATTAAAAAAGAAAGACATCTTGGTAATGGAGGGTTTAAACGACATAATGAAGATACTGGGAGGATTTAAGGATGGTATGTACAAGAATTACAAATTTTTAGATCTTTTGAATTGTAAGGGAGGATGTATTAATGGTCCAGGTATGATTGGAGATAGGAGTGTGAAGGAAAGAAGAAAGAGAGTAATACAGTACAGGGATTATGCACAAAGATATGAGAAAGATTTAGGAAAAGCAGGAATTAAGGTAGATGCAGAGGGTATAGAGTTTGGGAGAAAATTTTAGCTATTTTCTTACTCCTTGATGTACAGTTTAATATCTACTACAACAGCTCTTTTCTCTGTTAACATAACAGGATTAATATCCATAGATACTATCTGAGGATACGATATGAGCATCTTTTGTAACTTCATCATTAAATCTAACAACTTTTCTCTTGCTAATTTTGGTTTACCCCTGTATCCATCTATAATAGTTGAGACTTTTGTTTCGTTTAGAATACTGTCCATATTTTCTAAACTCTCTGGAAGTAATATGTGCTTAATATCTTTGTAAACTTCTGTATATATACCACCTTGACCTATTGCTAATAAATGACCAAAACCTAATCCATCTTTCTCATAAATATTTGAATTACCCTCTCTGTTTGTACCAATGAAGAACTCTAATTTTCCATCTATCATTTCCTGCACAAGGATACTTGGAGATTGTTTCCCTGTTACTTTCTCAATTGTGGTTTTTAATTCTTCAAATTTCTCTTCGAATTCAGTTATTGTTCGGATATCCAGGTAGATGGCTTTAAAGTCAGTCTTGTGTTCAAATTCCTCTGCAGTTGCTTTTATAGCTACAGGGAAATTAATTGCAGCAAAATTAATTGCCTCTTCAATGCTTCCTGTTACAAGCTCATTTGGGATATCTATCTTGAATTCTCTCATTATGGAGATGGCAAGTTCATCTGGAACTATTACAGCAGTATTTTCTTTTAGTAATTTCTTAATTTGTTTTGTATATTTACCTCTCTTTTTAAGGCTATTTGCTTCAACAATTTTTTTATTATCTTTTTCCTCTTCGAATACAGAGAGCTTTTTGATGAGGTGTACAGCTTCTTGTATGTCATTGAAGTAAGGGGCATTGTTTAGTTCTAAGATTCTAAATCCAGCCTTAATATCTTTGCCACCCAAGAAACAACTGTATATTGGTTTTGATTCTGTCTTAGATATCTCTACAATTTTCTGTGCAGTACCTTCGATTTCTGTTATTAGCTGGAGTTAGGATAACAAGTATGGAGTCCGCATCTTTTTCTTCGAGAACAGTTTTAATTGCTAATTCATATCTGTCACTCTTAGCATCTCCAAGGATGTCGATTGGGTTTTTAATACTTGATTCTCTTGGAAGAGCTTTAAGAAGATTCTGTTTGGTCTTCTCCCCTATCTCTGTTAGCTCTAGTCCTTCTTTTTCTACCATATCTGTTGCTATGATTGCAGGGCCTCCTGCATTTGTAATGATTGCAATTTTGTTTCCCTTAGGAATTGCATTAATGTTTATGAGGGATATTAATTTGAAAAGTTCTTCGGAATTCTCTGCAAGAATAATGTTTCCCTTTCTTACTGCTGCTATGGTTGTGTCATATGATGAAGCGAGTGCACCTGTATGGGAAGATATTGCTAGTTTAGCTTCTTCAGAACTTCCTGGAGCTATTAGGAGAATTGGTTTCTTAGCCTTTTGTGAAAGAGATACAAACTCTTTTCCATCTTTGAATTCTTCAAGGTAAAGAGCTAAGGCTTTGACATTACTATCTGCAAAAAGTTGTGCCATTAATTCATTCTCATGGATGTCTGCTTTGTTTCCAAGAGATATAACATGGGAGAATCCTAATCCTTTCTCACATGCCATATCTAAAATTGCTGTACAGAATGCTCCAGATTGAGAGATAAAGGCAATATTTCCTTCTCCTGGATTTTCTCTTGCAAATGAGAGGTTGAGTTTTGCTCTGTTATTTATAAAACCAAGACAATTTGGACCAAGCAATCTAATTCCTGCATTTTTTAATTTCTGTGTAATACTTTCTTCTAGTTTTTTTCCTTCTTCGCCTGTTTCCTTAAATCCAGCAGAGATTATTACAATTGTTTTTACTTTTTTCTCAATACACTGGTCAACAATTTCATCTACGAATTGATAAGGTATTGCTACACAGACAAGGTCAATGGAATCTGGAACTTCAAGAATTGTAGGATACGCTTTTCTTCCTTGTATTTCTTCGTATTTAGGATTAATGGGATATATTTTACCGTTGTATCCCCCTTCGATGACATTACGAAGTATAACGGAAGCAATTTTCTCTGAGTCTGTGGATGCACCTACAATTGCTACTGATTTTGGATCTAATGTTGAATTTCCCATTTTCTATATTTTAATATTATATTCTCTGACTTCATCTACTAGCTCTGTTTTTCTTTCTTTTCTGTTTGGTAGAGAATCGTAGTAAGTTGGTAATTTACTGTTTTTGTATATTACTCCTGTTGCAATGTTTTGGTCAGTTATCTCTACTAATTCTCTCGCTTTTTGTATGTCGCTGACTGTTTCTACCTTCTTTACTCTTTCATTGTACCACTGTGGTGAAGATTGTGGGTTGTATGTAGGGCATATTTGTAATATTTCAATTACTGAACATCCCTTATGTTTGACTCCTTCTTTAATTATCTCTGTTAACTGTTGTGGATCTGCGGAGTAACCTCTTGCAAAGAAAGAGGCTTCTAGGCTTAAGCATAGCTGACCAATGTTAATACTGTTTTCTGGTTTACCATTTGGAAATCCAAAGACAGATTTATCTTTTTGTGTCGTTGCAGTTGCTTGACCGGTTGTAAGGGCAAAATTTTGGTTATTGTGTATGAGGATGGTGATGTCGTAGTTGGATCTAATTGCATGTAGTAAGTGATCTAGACCTTCATGTAGACATCCTCCATCACCAATATCTGCAATGACGGTATACTTTCTGTTTGCTAGATGTGCTCCTACGGCAAGTGGAATTGATCTGCCATGTAATCCTTTGAATGCATATGTATTAATTACATCTGCGCCATTACCGTTACATCCTATGTCAAAGGATATGAAGGTTTGAGATGGCTTAATATTTAAACTTTCAAGTGCCATTTTAAGGGATGCGTGTATGGTAAAGTTTCCACATCCTGGACACCATGTTGGTAATTTTTCACTGTCAAAACTATTTTTCATTCTTTAAATATTCTAATATATCTTCTACAAAAAATGGTCTAGCATCGTATTTAAGAAGTCTTTTCTTAAATGAGTATCCTGTTTTCTCCTTTAACATTTCCGCTAATTGTCCTGTTTGGTTGTTTTCAATTACGATTATTTTCTTTCCTCGCTTAATTAATGTGTTTAGTAATTCTGTTTTAAGAGGAAAAAGATACTCATAATGCAGATAACCAATATCTTCTCCTTGTGAGATTAAATCTAGGACTGTATTTTTTACACTTCCCCACCCTACGAGTATAGTTTTGGATTTGTGAGGATTGAAAAGTAAGGGTTGTGGGAATTCTTTTTCTAATGATTTCACCTTTCTCATTCTTTTCTCTGTCATCTGTTTAATCTCTTTACTGTTTTCTATGCTTTCTCCTTTTTCATTATGTTCATCACTTGAAGAGAGGTATGGCTGTTCGTCAAAGGTTGGGATTCTTCTTGGAGATATTCCCGAGTCGGTTATGTTGTATCTAAAGGTCATATTTGAAAGATATCTTCTTACTGGGAGATTGTTTGGTAGTTTGTTTACAGTAAAGAGAGATTCTGTAATTTGTTTCTCTGTTAGTAAAATTACTGGTATTTGGTATTTTTCTGCTAGATTGAATGCTTTCTGTATGAGGGTATATGATGATTCAATGTCACTGACGGCAAGAACCGCTTTTGGATACTCTCCGTGTCCAGCTTTAACTGCAATGTTTAGATCGCTACTACCACTCCATGTTGGAACTCCTGTACTTGCTCCTGCTCTCTGACCGAGGATAACTACAAGGGGTGTTTCTGTCATACCGCTACATGATATGGTTTCTGTCATTAGGTCAAATCCTCCACCAGAGGTGGCTACTAGTGCTCTTGTACCCATATGCATGCTTCCTAGGGCCATTAGAATGGCTGTAATTTCGTTTTCTGCTTGTTTCAGAAGCACACCTTTTTCTGTTCCATACTCTTGCATATGTTTAAATATGGCGGTAATTGGAGTCATTGGGTATGCATAGTAGGCTCTTACTCCACAGGATATAGCTCCAAGAGCAAGCGCTTCATTCCCGTTGAGTATTTTCTTGGATGTAATTCTAAATGGAACGGTAGGTAGTTCTATCTTTTTAACATATTCAATGCTGTATCCTTTTTCGATACATTTTTTCTCGAGGTCAGAATCGACTTTTTTTTCTTTGAAATATTCAAGTATGTGTTTTTCGACGATATTTTTTTTAATATTTAAAATCTTACATATGAAGGCAATCATGATTGTGTTTTCCATTATTTCTGGGGCTTTAAGCTCGGAAATTATCTGTCTGGAATCTATGAAGATTTCTTTTGTATAATCTTTTAAGTTATGAATAACAATGCCGTTTTTTTGTAATGTAGGAAGGTATTCTTCTAGAGCATTTTTATCTAGTGAACAGAGGATATTACAGTATCTTGAGGAGCAGTTTATCTGTTTATCTGAGAAATCTATCTGGTATGATGCAACACCTCCTTTGATTACAGATGGATATTCTCTGTAAGAGAATGTTATGTAGCCCACTGAATTAAGTATTTTAGAAATGATTGCTCCAACAGTATTAATCCCCTGTCCTGACTGTCCTGCTACTTTTACGGAATATCTTGTGAGAGACATAGTTTGTAGGTATTTTAAAGTGATCCTTGACCGTTGAATAATGAGTAGTCAAATACAGGACTACTCCATTTTCTTTCTGGTACGAGTATCTGTTTGCCTCTGTATGTACCATCACAGTTGGCAGATGCTTGTACATCCACTATTCTAAAGCCTTGTGTACATTCTGTAGTAAGAGCGTATCCTACCCCAAGTGTTCCACCGATTGCTTTTACTCTAATTTCGTCCAGTGCATATGTCCCAGAGAGCTCATTAAGGTTGAATCCCAAAGTTCCTCCGTCAGCTATTGGTATCCACTCATCACCTAAGAACTTGGTCTCGTTACAGGAGAAACAGTACTGTTTTACATCGTCTATGGCGTATGGTTTGTACTTTTGTGCAATGCCGTTAGTGTAGTTTTTCCCATATATCTTTTCGACTGAAAATCCTACTTGAGAATCTCCTCTTGTCGCAAATGACACTGATGCTCTACATCCTGCTCCAACTGGAACTCCTTTTATGGGGAAAGACATTACCTGTCCTGCCCGTATCTCAAAATATGTATCTGGTGATGCTTCTTTAATTTTAAGATAGTATTCATTTCCACCTGTTCTTATGGGACAGAAATTAAGAGTAGAAAATATCTCTTCTATTCCTAAAGCAGTAAAGAGGTCAGATATTTGTCCGTTCGATTCGGTCAATGTTACACCGTTTTCGTAATCAAAAGTATTTCCTTCTCCAGCTATAGTTTGTGTAATTGTATTTATGGGGACTGTGGTGAGTTGGTTAAGGATTAAATCAGAAACTTCAAGGGCTTCAGCAGATGCTCTTTCACCAACAGAGAGTAATTTGTCTTTTGCAGCTCTAGAGTAAATTGCCAACCCAATGATTGAAGAGACTACTAAAACAACCATTGCTATGGCTAGGGCTTGTGCATTGTATCTGTTGTCTATATTTTTCATATTTAGAATGATTTAAAACCTATTTCTTGCTTATATATTGGGGCCTCTACTCCAAAGAACTGTGTCGCAATGTTTGGATATTTGTAGTCGTAGTTTATGACAACCGTTGGGTTAGAGATGTTGGAAAGTTTGAGGTTACGAAGAACATTTATAGCAGAACCACCTGTTACTCCATTACCAAATGCTACCATGCCTCCATTTATCTCTATTCCATCTCTCACAGATTTGTCTGTATCTACAAGATTAAATATGATTTGTCCCTCTGCCATGAGATATGCATCTAGGTAGTCGTAGTGAACATTAGTATTTACTCCTGTCTTGTATGTTCCTGCACCTATGTATATATTTCCTTTTGCAAGGAATATACAGCCTGTGTTTGTAGAACTACTTGTAATGTCAGGGTTTATGGTTATGTTTCCTTCACTCATTACAAGAATCTTACTTGTACAATTAAATCCTGTGTTTAGAGTTATATTATTTGTACTATATACATAGCAGATACCTGAAGCACATGAAGAGGTTGGTGTTGCTATTTTGGTTGTACCAGGTACCTTTTCTGTGGCTAATTTTTCTTTAAAATGATCAAACCAGTAGGTTTTTCGGTCATTTGAATCATAGACATTTAGTGCTCTTACTGCTTTTAATTCTGGATGTAGTAATTCTGGTAATATATCATTTCTTGCAGAGATCAATTCTGTACCAGTATCTAATTCTGCACTAGTAAGTTTTACAAATACACCATCTAAGGCAGGAAGTCCTGCGACATCTTTTGCAGCATTGGTTATGCCAGAGGATGAATAAACAAATCCACCTTTTGAGGTTATCCAAGGATTTAGATTTATATCTTTATATTGTGCATTTGTATTACATCCCATATCGTATGCTGTTACGTATGTGCTTATCATACCACCTTCATTTTCACCAACATTTATTAAATCTACCTGTGAACTTGTGTTTGTAAATCTCCATGCGTTTGTGTCGTCAAACATGCCGATGAGCGTTTCTTCTGGTATTTGTGTAAGAGTTATAGTTCCTTTGCTTGTCGTGTAATCTGGAGGTAAGAACATTTCTAAGTCGTTTGTTATGGATCCTCCTGTTCTGTATCCATTTATAACCGTTCTCATAATGCTACTTTCATTATCATTTGCGCTCCAATCTAGGTAAACGCTGTTGACATCTTTTACGGTTTGGGTTATGTCATTAACAGTTGGGTTAGCAAGGTCAATTCCCCAATTAAATAGGTCTTGTATTCTGCTTTGGTCTACTATGTTATTGTTAATCATGTAGGAATCTACAGCAGTACCGTATACATTGTATAGTCCAGATGGATTGTTTGCAGTTGGTTTAAATTCTAAACCAAATGATATATCTAAAGATGCCCCTTGTGTGATAGTTAGACCTTGTACAGCCAATTTGTCCGCTGCAGTTAGGAGTCTCCATGTGTTATCCGTATTTGTGGAGTAAATTAGTGGGGTATTCCAACTTCCTGCATTTTTGCGGATCATGATACCAAAATCATTTGTATTAGATTGTGTGTATGTTCCTGTTATGTTTACTAATGGTGGAACAGTTTCATCTTTACTAAACCATATTATTAAGGCTTCTATTTCATCGTTTGAGTCTGCATCTGTAACAGATGCATTAAATTTTAATGGGTTATTAATATCTAGGCCTGTGTATGTAGTTGATGTACAGTTTTTGGCGGTTTTATCAATTGTTATATCAATTGTAATATTGGAGTCAGGGATGTTATCTACTTCGTAGTATCCCTCAATAGGTAGAGAATATTGTTTGGTTGTATTACATTTATTAATTGTGTAATACATTCCAGCTATCTTTCCATCTGCATTTTCTTTTAGTACTTGGAGTATTGTTTTGGTTGTTGGGTCGAAGTCTTGTATGTTTACTGTATCTTTAATGAAGAAGTCTTCTCCAGCGACACCAGCGCATGATGTGGGAGTACATGTTGTTATGGCAGCCCATTCATCGTTTACACCATCGTTAAATCCTTTAAAGGCATAGCCTCCTCCATTAGATGTAGATGGGAATGTTGTTGTGGGTTCTTTTACTTGTACATTAGATGCAGTAGATGGTAGTTTTATTCTTGTAGGAGTGTTTGAATTAGTAGAGAGGTTGTATGTTACATTGTCTACTACAATTTTAACAGAGGTTGGCATAGATGGGGCTACATTGGTTTCTAAAAGATAGCAGTTTCTTGTTCGAGATCCACAATCAGTTCCACAATCCTCACCTCCTATATCACAAGATGGTTTTGGTGTATATACAGTTGTACAGCTAGTTAATGATGTATTGTCTGTGTAGCCTCGTGGGCATGCTGGAAGAGTACAAGTAGAGTCACAATCACGGACACAACACTCAACGGATGAACCGTTTGGGTATGTACCATCAATTGAGCTGCAAGAGGTTTTTGTTTCGGGAATAGATGTCTCTGTACAAGTTCTACAGGCCCTAGTACAGTGCATATAACAGGTTCCATCTGGGCATGGACAAGATATTGTTCCAATTGAACACCAAGTCCCTCCACACACTAGCTCTGCTGATACTTTGTTAATTTGCAATAATCCAATAATTGCAACTAAAAATAGAATAGAAAGATATCGCTTTATCATTTTTTATAAAACAAATTTAAATTAATACATCTATTCATTATTTTGAAAAGCGGATCGCTATTCTCTAGAAAGAATTTAAGATATACCCCCTCTTTTTCTAGATTATTTTCAATAAGAAGTTTTTCGCATTCACCAGTTCTTGTCTTTGTGATATTAGATAAAAGGGTTTCCTTTATATATGTTTTGCTTGATTCATTCTCTATTTCACTATATATTTTATACATATTGCAAAAGACACTCTCACTAATATTCGATCTTGTAATCGCATTATTTAGATTTTCTAAAACATTTTGCTTTGACAATTGGACGTATTTTTCAATCAAGTATTCATAATCATAAAGAAAAGAGATTTCCTTTAAGAGTGAAAGAGTGTCTGTTTCTGACTGTTTTTTTTCAAAATCTATTGTTATAAAGGGAATTACGTTATTAATACTAATAGAGCTCTGGTTTGGAATTGTATTTGTATTACAGACATCAGTGTATCCAACATTCCTTGCAGAATCACAGGCAAATAATAACCTTATTGTAGTATCGTCTAAGCTATAGTTATAACCATTCTTGTACTCCTCCTCACTCAATATATTCTCTTCCCAATACTTAGCATATTCATCTTTTTTAATTACATAATCAGGTAATGTTTCTGGTCTAGGACAAAAATCAAAACTATTTAATATCGTTGTAGAGTTCTTATCCATACCAATAATCTCCTCTATATCCCTATTCACTATCTCCTGTATATATGTCTCTGGTATATCCTCAAATGTAATACTGCTAACTCCATATTTAATTGGGTTAATCTTGGTATATTGTATGTTAATAACTATGGGTTTTAACTTTTTGAATTGTAAAATATCATTGGTAAAACCGAAGACCTCCTCTTTCTCAGTAATTGTGTACTCCTTTAACTCTTCGTCCTTTGTAATTATTAATGACACTAAACTTGGAGACTCTGCATTAGGTAGGATCTCTAAAATTAAGGCCTTACAACTTACCTTCAAACTATCCTCGCTCTCTTCCACATCGCAGTACTCTAGGAGTTCTGGATATCTATCTACGAAATATTCAGGTATCTCAAAGTTTCTAAAAAGGAAGTAAGCACCAACCCCTGTACCTATTATTAATACAGCAATTAAAGGTAACGCAAATTTTTTAGACAGTTTTAACATATATACTTAAGTAACACTTAATACCCTATTCGCATTCCATTGCAAATCTGGTTTGTCATACATACTATCCCTAATCCATTCTAGATAACTTCGGTCTATTCTTGCAATGTCTTCTAGTGTTTTACCTCCATACTTTCCAAAACTCATCTGACGCATGTATTGTGGCTCCTTAGATATTGCTAACATACTCTCTGGTGTTAGCTTACTGTTACTTTGCATGTAATGAAAAAGATCTCTTAGAAAATGTACATCACTTAATGCATCGTGAGCGGTATTGTGGTTTCCGTTTTCTTTCTTGTAAAGACCTAAGTAGTAGCGAAGATACTGTAGAGAGTAACTCTCTAGGTCATTGTCTCCCTCTGTAAACATATTCCTAGCTAGTTTCAATGTACATATGGTATGTGGTAGTTTAATACCTTTTCTCTCCAGTACCTCTTTGTCAAAGTCTATGTTATGTGCAACCCAAATATATTTTTCTGCTAAGAAGTTAAGATATTCAATTAATGAATTTCCTTTAAACTCTGGATCAATATTCTCCTTTGGCAATTCTGTTTGCTCAAATGCCTTCTTGTCCTCTACCATCTCTGGGGTTATGTGGTTTACAGCCATGGCTGAGAAAGATATCTCTTGAGTAGGTTTGAAAAAAAGATTTAATTGAACATCACTGTCCGTAACAAAAGCTAACTGAAGAAGATCTTTAATATTTGCATCGGTTGTTTCTGTATCGAAATACAAGAAGGGCTTTTCCATATCTTTTAGTATATCCTAAATCCAACCCAAAAGCATGGCAGTCCCAAGGAGTACAAATACCAGTCCAATTACGAGGTGTATGAAACGAATATTCTTCTCTTTCCAAGAAGAGATCTGTTTAATATCTTTTGAACCAAAGAAGATCAAAAAGACAATGACAATCATTGGAAGAACAAAAATCAGGTTGTACAGAGAAAGTATTGGGACAGATTGGAAGAATTCTCCGAAGGAAAGCATTCCTCCAAGAATTATATATGGTCCAATTGTACAAGGTAGCAAAAAGAGTGTTACAAACATTCCAAGTCCAAAAGCACCAAGTGGTGAAGTTACTTTCGCAAGTATCTTTTGAACCTTAGGACGCAGGAAAAGTGGCATCTCTGTACCTACTCCACCTGGTTTGTAGAAGAAGAAATCTTTTAAGTCTAGTAGTCCAAGTACAATCGCACCAATCGCTAAACCTTTGTAAAGATACAAACGGATGTTACTAAATGATTGGAGAACCTCAAAGGCTTTAACAATTAAAAGGCCATATATGAAGTATGTGATAAAGACTGCAGCTATGAAAGCTAGTCCAGACCAGAGGATCTGTTTCCTATCTTTAGGATGGTATGTCGTAACTGCAATTAACATCATGAGTAATACTGAGAGTGCACATGGGTTTATGGAGTCTGTTAGTGCCAACCCTATGACCTTCAGTATGGAAATATTACTGTCTGTAGCTGTTTGGGGTTCATCGACTGATGTATTGCTTCCAGTTGATGTTCCTTGTGGTGCATCTCCTCTCCAAAGTATATTCCAGCTACCTACGGATATCCCGTAATCATATACTTCCTCAGCTCCGGATATTTTGATTGTTAGATTGTTAGTTTTTTTACCTTCCAGTTCTTTTACATATGCATTTAAATCTTGAGCAAGAAGAAAATCTCTTACTATGCTGTTTTCTTCTGGACTCAAGTCTTTGTTTGTATCTTGGTATGCTACCCTATCCTTTCCATATATTTTTGGTTTTCCTTCAAACTTGTTTAACTCTGCAGTAAGCGTATCCATGTACCCATTTGTAAGTTCAAATGTGTTTACTGGTATATTTGCTAGCTTCTCATCGAAGTTCTTTAGTATATTTACATCTCCAAGATCGTAGTTTGGTTCATCATATAAGACTAAGGGTATTCCAAGACCACTACCATATCTGCTTCCATATGTATTTAAATACTTAGCATTTGCACTTTGCTGGTATATCTCGTACTCAATGAGCAGAAAATTCCCATCTGTATTTACCTTCTCATGCAAAACTGGAGTTACTTTTGCACAGTGAGGACATCCAATACCAGTAAAATATGTTACAGATTTTAATTGAATAATTTCTTGTGCTTGTATATTTGATGGCAAAAGAAAGAGACTCAGAAAGAGAACTAACAGTACTCCTTTTAAAATTTTCGCTATATTTACTATACTGTGTAGCACAGTCCTTAATTTATCAAATATCTAACCATATCTCAAGACACATTCGAATTTTCTAAAAAACAGGTAGAGATACTAGACAGTATACAGGAGTGGTACAGAAATCCTAAACTTCAGTATCTAACTTTTGGGGGATATGCTGGAACTGGTAAAACTACTCTACTGGGGTATTTGGGATTGAAAATCCATGATGAGAACAAGAAGATTAGAATTGCTTACTGTAGTTTTACAGGTAAAGCCTCAAGGGTATTAGATAGAAAATTGAAAGATGTAAAAGCTCTTACTAAGGGAGATTACACAGGAACCATCCACAGACTAATTTACAAAGCCATTGTGGATGACAATGACAATATCATTGGGTGGGAGAAGAAACCAAAGGAAGAATTTGAATATGATTTAATAGTAGTAGATGAGGCGTCCATGGTTACAAAGGACATATGGAATGATCTTCTTTCTTTTGGAGTTCCTGTTCTTGCTGTGGGAGATCATGGTCAGCTTCCTCCCATTGAGAGTAGTTTTAACCTCATGGAAAGACCAGTTCTAAAGTTAGAAGAGATATTTAGACAGGAGAAAGACAATCCCATCATACAGGTATCTGAAATGGCAAGAAAATATGGTGGTATTCCTAAGATGGCTTTCTCTGACACAGTTAGGAAGCTTTCTAAGCAAGATGAGGACACACAAGAATTTGTAACTGACATCTTTTCCTCTTTCAATGATCAAACAATGGTGCTTGTAGGATACAACAATACTAGGATTAACCTTAACAAAGGGATTAGGCAATTACTAGAATTTGAAAATCAGGCTCCTACATATGGTGACAGGGTAATTTGTTTAAAAAACAATGCTAATGCAGGGATATTCAACGGAATGATGGGTACAGTAGTATCTATGTCTAAAAGTGATATTAAGGGTTGTTTAGATGCTGAGATAGCACTGGACGGTGAAGATGAGTGTTTTGTTGGATTAATTAGTGAAAAACAATTTAACAATTCACTTGTAGATGGAAAAACTTTGATGAGAGAGATTAATCTATTTGATTTTGGGTATGCCCTAACTGTGCACAAGGCACAGGGTAGCCAGGCAAGAAGAGTTGTAGTATTTGAGGAAAGGTTTGCGCGTATGACGGATGATCTATGGCGAAGATGGTTGTACACTGCTGTTACAAGGGCCGAGAAAGAGTTATATATCATTGGTTAAAGTAGTATAATTAACTATGATAATTAAAAAACCAAAAGAAGAAAAAATACTTAGAGAAGCAGGGGTAATATCTGTAGAGATACTTTCAAAACTCAAGGATACTATTAAAGAAGGTGTGACTACTCTAGAGATAGATGAACATGCTGGAGAATTGTGTAAAGAGTATGGTGTTAAGCCTGCTTTCAAGGAGGTAGATAACTATTATTTTAATACCTGTATTTCCATAAACGATATTGCCGTTCATGGGTTACCAAGCAAGTATGTATTAAAGAAAGGAGATTTAGTGTCTATAGATTTTGGTATTGTGTATAAGGGATATATGACAGATCATTGCTGGACTTGGTGTGTAGGTAAACCAGATGAAAGAAAAAAGAAACTTTTAGAAAGCGGTAGAAGGGCTGTAGAGAATGCTGTTGAAAAAGCAATTGCAGGAAATCATACAGGAGATTTAGGTTTTGAGATGGAGAGTGAAGCTAAAAAAAATGGTTTCAATATTCTTAAGGTGTTTGTAGGCCATGGTATAGGGAAAGGTTTACATGAGTATCCAGACATACCTGCTTTTGGTAAAAAAGGAACAGGAGATCTTTTGGTAGATGGTATGGTTATATGTGTAGAGTGTCAGGTTGTAGATGATACAGGGAAGATATCTGTTGATGATGATGGTTGGTCAGAGAGAACAGAGAGGGGTGGAGATAGTGTTATGTTTGAATATATGGTTATTGTTAAGAAGAATAGTCCTGTTATATTAACAGATACTAGAGATTGGGGGGTGGTTGTTTGAAATTAGTAAAATATGGTATAATATACTATAAGCTTAAATGGCTTATGCAGCTCTTTAACACACTTATTTCCTGTCCAATTCTATGTTTTTGTAAATCTTTGTGAATTTATATATATAAATCTGTTAAGGTTTACAAAAATTAGAAAAGGAGAAGAAAATGAAAAAACTCATTGTAATACTTGTTGTTTTATTTCTTGCAATTCCTTCGGGAAAAGCAAGTGCAGATTTCGTCTGCGACAGTGCTTGTGTTGAAAGAATACTTTCTGGGGGCATTTCTTCCGAAGAAATCTCATACTATGGCACTGGAAACTTACTAAGAGTACTAACTTCCTATTACGGTGGTGACACATGGATGGCATTACGTATGCTCAACCTTGCGTCAAATACGTATACGGCAGTGAATACTGTGAACTATGTCTATGGTACACAGTTCAAAGCTGACACTATTGGATTTTACCAATGTCAAAGTAAGTACTTATATTGTGAGGAGGGACAATTTCTTGGATATTTCCAAGAGGATGACAAGATTTATAGGGTAATCTGTACTCCCGGCGAAATTTGCCAAGAAAAGATTATCCTTGAAGATGAACCACTCAATCTTCTAAATGAAGTTTTTTTCCAGAGTTGCTATTATGGTGGCCCAGGAGAATGGGGAATAAGTTGTGAGGAGGTGCCACGATGAAATATTTGCTTTTTAGCATTATATCGTGGCACCATCTCCTACTCTTTTCAAGATTTTGATCTATAAATATACAGTATGTTGGCAAAGATATCTTTGTAGTTTCGTTAAAAACAATACACTTTATCTATTATAGGTTTGATTCACAAAATTATGAGTTTTAATACCCATAAGTCTTAAGCTTTTTAAAAAGGTCTATTTATATATATCTTCTCTTAGTTAATACAAACATAAAGATTTTATATTTATATATTAGCAAATTGTGGTATAATATACTATAAGCTTAAATAGCTTATGTTGCTCTTTAAAAAGGTCTATTGTCTTTCTCCAATTATTACACGAACTTTTAGCTTTTAAATATCTAAAGGTTTGAAGGTTGTAAGTTCGTGTAATACACTAAAAAATTAGAAATCTTTAGAAAAGGAGATTATGATGATTTTTGATATATTAATAAGTTTGGTAGCAACATTACATGTAGGAATCGTTTATATTCGGTCCTTGAATCAAACGCCGAAGACGACTTCTTACAAGCAACTAATAACTGTTGGGTACGTTTTAACTCTAGCATTTTTGTTTCTAGCAATGCTCTGTGGATACAATGATGCAAAGTTAACCTATACGTTATTCGTTGCAGTGCTTATCATCGCAGATACCCATAGGATATTTAAGGAATGGAAGTCGATAAAACAAATGGACATATTTTTCGTCCTTTTGGGATTTCTACTCGGAACACTTATCCTTTTGGCAAACACTTACTCATATCAATTTCTACCTAGATAGACCTTTCGGATGGTATCCAGACATGATATTGCCCTCAAAAGCATATAACATCTCTACACTGGATACCATCTCGAAAAACCCTCAGCTATTAAATCACATCTTTATGTACTTTATCTATTAAAATATATTATAGATTTGATTTAATAAGATTATGAGTTTTAATACACATAAGTCTTTAGTTCTTTAAAAAGGTCTATTTATATATCTTCTCTTAGTTAATACAAACATAGAGCTTTTACATTTGTATAAAGGTTGTATGTTTGTATTAACAAAAATTTAACACTACACAGGAGAGAAAGATGAAGAAACTTATAATAGTAGGAATTATCATTTTATTGGGAATAGTGGTAGTTAGCTCTAAAGTTTCTAAGTTAGAAAGATCACCGTTATGTGATCGGTATAGGGTAAGCATAAGTGCCCCCCTGTACATCCCTGAATATTGTATAAAAAGTGGAAAATAAAAGGAGAAAAAATGGAAAAGAAATGGTCACTAATCATCATATTGATTGTAATCGTCTCGTTGTTTCTGTACTTCACTGGATTTGCAAGTGCAGATTCATGGTGTCAACCAGATGATGTAGTTTGTCTCGAAAAAGAAACAAACCCGAAATACATCGCATCTTTCCAGGTTATGGATTCAAACGGCAGGATTGTTGATAGTGGTCAATGGAAAAATTCTTTTGATTTGTTTTTTAACAATCCAGGCTGTATATATCTTCAACCACGCACCCAAACAACATTTTATTCCGATTGGGATAGAAACTGGTTTTGGGAAAAGAAAACTGATCTCTTTGGAAACGTTTGCTACAAGCTTAAAAAATAAATAGACCAACAGAGGGTACTCATTGCTTAAATGCAAAATATATTTTAATTAATATATAATGAGTACCCTCCTGTTCGTCCAAATATTGAGCATATATGATAAAATATATACGCTTAATATATAACCCCCTTTAAATATGCCAGAAAACAATATATATGATATCGCTATAGTTGGAAGCGGACCTGCCGGTTACTCTGCAAGCATATACGCTAGTAGATACAAATTAACAAATATTGTTTTTGGCAAACTAATTGGAGGAACTATCACTGAAGCACACAAAGTATGTAACTATCCTGGATTACCAGATATATCTGGCATAGATCTAGGATACAAATTCCATGAACAAGCCAAAGAACAGGGTGCACAACACTCTACCGAAAGTATTGTAGATATTAAAAAAGAAGGAAACATATTTAAACTATTTACAGATTTAAACAAAGAATACCTTGCTAAAACAGTTCTACTTGCTACTGGAACTGAGAGAAACAAATTAGTTATCCCTAAAGAAGAGGAATATGTTGGTAAAGGACTCTCCTACTGTGCTACGTGCGATGCTATGTTTTACAAAGACAAAGTAGTTGCTGTAGTTGGTGGAAGCAATGCAGCTACAATGGCTGCTACAATGCTCTCAGACATTGCTAAGCAGGTATATATCATATACAGAGGAACAGAACTAAGAGGTGAACCAGCATGGGTAGAACAGGTCTCACAAAAGAAAAATATTCAAACAATATTCCAAACCTTAGTTGTAGGATTAGAAGGAGAACCGAGATTACAAAGAGTTAAGCTATCCAAACCATTCAATGATTCAGAATATCTAGAAGTAGATGGAGTATTTGTTGAAATTGGTGCAGAACCAAATATTACTCTCCCTGTTAAACTAGGGTTAGAGCTAGATATTCAAAACTATATAAAGGTAGATGAAGGACAGGCAACAAGTATAGAGGGAATTTGGGCTGCTGGAGACTGTACAACCAATTCAAACAAGTTTAAACAACTTGTAACTGCAGTATCTGAGGGTGGAATTGCTGCAAATTCAATATATTGTTACTTAAAACAAGCTAGTTGTTCTCACTAGCGTTCTTAAATTCAACCCACTCCTCCAAGTAATTAGAGCTAGACCATATTTTGGGGTTGCCTACATTGTAGATGACTTTCCCTCCGTATGATTCTACTGTATCTACCTCTGGAACATTGTTTTTCATATCTCTATCTCCTCCCTTAGCAAATATCTCGGGTTTCATTATTGCAATAGCCTCGTTGCTATCCGTTCTACCCTCTGCATCGTAAATTACAACGTGGTCTACACATTTAAAAGCATTAATAATATATGCCCTATCTTTCGCCGGCATAAAGGCTTTGCCTTTCTTAGCTACTGCCTGCATATCTCCATTTAACAAAACTACAAGAACTTCTCCAAGTTTCTTAGATTCTTCAAAAAGAGATACATGCCCTGGATGTAGAGGATCAAAGAAACCAGAAGTAACGACAACTATCTTGCCCTTGAGATTCTCATCTCTAAATTTGGGGTACTCACCAATATCTAAAATCATAGTTAATATATTAAATCTTAAATATATCTGTAGTCAAACTCATATTACCATAACTAGGCCTCTAGTGAAATATATTTTGATACTGTTTAGTGGTTTTAACAACAATAACAGTTTTTTTACTCTCTATGGGATATTTACAAACCACTACTCCTTGTATTAGTCTAGTCTACCGTACACAACAGGTTGTATGGTTAAATATGAGATGTCCATTTTGCTCTTGTGATACCACGAAAGTTGTAGACAAGAGAGACAACAGAGAAGATAGTTCTACAAGACGCAGAAGACAGTGCCTTCGTTGTGGTAAAAGATTTACTACATACGAGAGAATTGAGAAGGTGGATATCAGTATAGTAAAAAAAGATGGCTCTTTAGAAAAATTTGATGTCGAAAAGATCATTAAAGGAATTAAACGTGCTGTGAACCAACACAGTATCTCTGATTCTGAAATCTACAACTTCGCAGAAGAAGTTGAGAAGTATGTCTTTAATAGTGAAGACTCTGTAACCTCAAGAGATATTGGGTTAATGATACTCAATTGGTTAAGAGAGAAAGACCCATTAGCATACATCCGCTTTGCGTCTGTATACAAAGATTTTAAAGATTTAAATGACATTAAAGATGAGATTGCTAACCTAGAAAAAAGCTAAATTAATAACTTGCCCGTATGGCTGCCCAGAAAAAAAAGATAACACTCAAAGTAAGAAAAAGAGATGGAAGAATTGTAAAATTTGAACGAGAGAGGATTGAAACAGGAATATTTAAAGCTGCAGAGAATGTTGGAGGAAAAGATAGGCAAAGAGCTGTAGAGATAACAGATGAGGTTGTAAAGAGAATACAGGAGAAATACAAAGGTAAGAAAGTAATTAAGACAGAGGCAATTGCAGAGATAATCAAGCAAACACTAATTGATCAGGGACACGGTAAAACATCCATATCTTTTGGTTTGTTTGTTGATTTAAAAAACCAGATTAGAAATATTAAATCCCTAATTGATGCAAATACATTAGTTAAGGAGTACATAGATAACGAGGACTGGCAGGTAAACGAGAATAGTAATATGACTTACTCATGGCAGGGATTGAATAACTTCATTTCTTCCACTGTACAGGCTAATTACTGGCTACACAGTATATATCCAAAAGATATTGCTAATGCGAATATAGATAAGGTTATACATATCCATGATCTTGGTATGCTGGCTGTTTACTGTTGTGGTTGGAGTTTAGAGGATTTGCTTCTTAAAGGGTTCACTGGAGTTCCAGGAAAGATCTCTTCTTCTCCTGCTAAGCACTTTGCAGTAGCACTCGGTCAATGTGTTAACTTTTTCTATACCCTCCAGCATGAGGCTGCAGGAGCTCAAGCATTTTCAAGCTTTGATACATACCTTGCACCGTTTGTTAGGTATGACAAGTTGTCATACAAGGAAGTTAAACAGAAGATGCAAGAGTTCATCTACAATATGAATGTTCCTACAAGAGTAGGATGTCAGTGTGTGTCTGAAGATACACAGATTCTTACTCCAGACGGATGGAAGGGCTACAAGGATATATCCAAGGGCACAGTTATTAAAACCTACAATCTCGAAACTGGAAAAATTGAAAACCAGGAAGCAACTTCTGTCTTTAAGAGTGAATACAAGGGAATTATGTACAATCTTAAGAACAGAATACAAGACCAGTTAATATCTCCTAACCATAGAGTTGTTAGGAAGCTGTTTAATTCAGATAAATACACTCTTGAGCCAATTGAGAAGGTTATGGAGCTTAAATCTCCCTTCATTGTCCCTGTCTCAGGAGAGAACAGTAACAAGGCAGGTAGAATCACAGATGAGCAGATTAGATTAATGGCTTGGGTAATAAGCGAGGGAAGTATTGAAAAAGAGGGTTCTAAAAGAATTAGTATTTATCAATCCAAAATTAAAAATCCAAAAAAGTACAAAGAAATTATTGATCTTCTCTCCTACTTTAAGTTTACTTTCACCGAGGTTGAAAGAACTGGATTTGGAAAACCTGTGAAGAGGCTTAGATTAGATGCTAAAGGTTCAAAAACTATTATGAAATGGTTTGGTGCAGAATCAAATATCAAATTTCTTCCAAAGAGTTTGTTTAATTTAAATGCTGCACAGTCCAGACTCTTTTTGGACACATATCTTAAGGGTGATGGATTTGAGGAATGTAAGATTACAACTTCAGAGCAAGAGATCCTAGATGGGCTACAGGTATTAGCAGTAAATGCGGGATATGGATTTACAGTGCTTGAGAGAAAACCGACCATTGGCAAGAAGAATCTGTTTGTATTGAGATTAATAAAGCATAAGGAAACATATATCAAAGAGGCCAAGAAGGTTAATTACGAAGGAGTTATATGGTGTCCACATACAGTAAACGAGACCATAATTGCAAAAAGAAATGGCAAGGTGTTTATTACTGGTAATACTCCTTTCACAAATATTACGATGGATTTGATACCTTCTGGGACCTTGGCAGAGCAGAATGTAATCATTGGTGGTAAGCCTCAGAAAGAGAAATACAAGGATTTCAGAAAAGAAATGGGGATGATTAACAAGGCTTTCTGTGAGATTATGATGGAGGGTGACAGCCAGGGAAGATTGTTCTCCTACCCTATTCCCACTTATAATTTAACGACAGATTTTGATTGGGATAGTCCAGATTACACACCAATTTGGGATATGACAGCTAAATACGGTATTCCATATTTTTCTAACTTCATAAACTCAGATATGAAGCCAGATGATGCTAGAAGTATGTGTCTAGATAGTAAAGAAGAAGTTCTGATTAGAGATGCTGGAAATATTAAAAAAAGAAGTATAAAGGATATTGTTGAAAGATACATGGATGGAAATTTTGATAAAGATGGATGGGCTCAGTGTAAGAAAAGTGAAAGGTTAGAAGCTCTTTCTTTAAATCCTGAAACTGGTAAGACAGAATGGACTAAAGTTACAAAGTTTCTTAAAGTTAGCGATGATTTATCTGTAAAGATAATCATGCAAGATGGAAAAGAGATGGTAACTTCGTCTGGGCATCTAGTCCCTGTTCTCACAAAGGATGGACTGATTAATAAATTAGCAAAGGATGTAAAAAAGAACGATTATCTCTTAAGTCTTAAATCTTCTTCTGAGTTGAGTAGTAAGTATGAAAATTTGGGAAACAATTTAATTCTAGATGATAATCTTGCGAAAATACTTGGGTATTTTGTAGCAGATGGAAATTTTCTAAAGGAGAGTAGAAAGAATATGCAAAGATATGGACAACCAAGAGGGCTTCAGTTTACTTTCAATGCTAAGACAAAAGAGCATTTGCATGAAATAAAAGATCTCCTTAACAATCATTTAAAACTTGATACTAAAGAAAAAAAAGATCCCAGATACAATAGCTACTATCTGTATGTCTACAATGTTGATATTGCACAAACTATATACAACGCAGGTTTTAAGAAATATGGAAAATTACCTGACATTCTGTTTAATTCTCCTAAAAGTGTTATAGAAAATTTCCTTACCTTTCATTTTAAGGGAGATGGATATGAGAAAAGAAGTGAGATACATATTAATGACAAAGATTTAGCAAAAGATTTAGTGATGCTTTATTCTCTAATCAACAAACCTGTTATCTACAAAGAGAGGAAAAACAGTCAAACGATATATATACAGCACCAAAGGAATAAGCTTAACAGTAATGGATTCCTTTCTGCTCCAATTTTAGCAGAAAGAGTTCCTGGATTTCTAGCAAAATCTACTTACTTGGTACCTGGGTTAAATAAATCTAGGATGGTTGGTTTTAATTCTTTAGAGAAATATAGTGCTCAAACATTGGAAAGTAAATTGATAGAAAAAGGCGACTACTACATTGTCAGAGTAAAGGATATAAGTTTGAACAAATTAAGGGATTCTCAGGATTTCTTTGATTTGGAATTAGAAAAAAACCATCTGTTTGTCCACTCTCTGGGTACAATTACTCATAATTGTTGCAGACTTCGTATTGACAACAGAGAATTGAAGAAAAAAGGAGGTGGGTTCTTTGGAGCAAATCCTCTTACTGGAAGTATTGGTGTTGTGACAATTAATCTTCCACGAATTGGGATAGAGACAAAGACAAAAGAGGAGTATTTCAACCATTTAGATAGAGCAATGGACTTGGCAAAAAGGAGTTTAGTAATTAAAAGAACATTTATTGAGAAATACATGGAGAAAGGTTTGTATCCTTACTCTAAGTTCTATCTTTCTGACATTAAAAAGAGATTTGGGGAGTATTTTAAGAACCATTTCAATACTATTGGAATTCTTGGTATGAATGAATCTTTGATTAATTTTTTTGGAGATATGGAGAAGGGAATAACCTCAAAAGAAGGGCGTGAGTTTGCACTGGAGATAATGGATTACATGAGAGAAAAATTAAAAGATTACCAGAAAGAAACTAACCAGCTTTTTAACCTAGAAGCTACTCCAGGCGAGGGTGCTACATACAAATTTGCGAAAGCTGACAAAAAGAAATTCGGTGATTTAGCCATAACTGCCGCAGATATTGCAGAGAAAAAAGGAATGATTCCCTACTATACCAACAGTTCTCAACTTCCAGTAGGCCTTACTGACGACATTTTTGAGGCTTTGGATTTACAAGATGAATTCCAGTGTAAATATACTGGCGGAACGGTTATGCATTTGTATCTTGGTGAGCGAGTATCCTCTGCAGACGCCACCAAGAATTTAGTAAAAAAGGTTGCAGAGAACTACAGATTGCCATACTTTTCAATCACGCCAACCTTTAGTGTATGTCCAAAGCATGGATATATCACAGGGGAGCACAAGTACTGTCCTAAGTGCGATATAGAGGTTGGGTATAAAGATGGCATGAAGTTTAGTGAAAAATTTTAATTAAATTATTTACTGTTCAATATATGAAGAAAGTTACAAGACAAAGATGTGAGGTGTATTCAAGAGTTGTTGGATACATAAGACCAATTACTCAATGGAATATAGGAAAACAGGCTGAGTGGAGTGATAGGAAATTCTTTAAGGTGACTGAATAGGTTATTCTAGTATGGTACAAATTGGAGGATTAGAAAAAACATCATTGCTAGATTATCCAGGTAAAATATCTGCTGTTATATTTACATATGGTTGTAATTTAAGGTGTAGCTATTGCCATAATCCAGAATTAGTCATAGAAGAATTTGATAAGGAGCATTCTATCTCTGAAGAGGAATTATTAAGATTTCTTGAGGGTAAAAAAGGTAAATTAGATGCAGTAGTCATAACAGGAGGGGAACCTCTTCTTCACCCCGATCTTGAAGAGTTGATAGTAAAGATAAAAGAGATGGGATTTTTAATAAAATTAGATACAAATGGATTATTGCCTTCTAAATTGGAGAACCTAATTAAAAAGGGTCTGCTTGATTATATTGCCATGGATGTTAAATATCCCGCAGAGGATTACCCTATCATGACAGGAATACCAGATGTTATACATAAAATTAAAAAATCTATAAAGATAATTATGAATTCTGGTGTGGATTATGAATTTAGAACTACATATGTAAAAGGCATTCATACATTTAGATCTGCTAAATATATTGGACAACTTATACATGGAGCTAAGCTTTATTACATTCAAAATTTCAGAGATGGGAAAACAATAACCAAAGGCTTTGATTCCAGTAACTCCTTTACAGACAAAGAATTGAAACGAATAAAAAGAGAAGCTGGTTTATATGTAAAAAAGACAATTATTAGATAATTGGTTTTTCAAGTACTTTTATGACCTTTCCATTTAACATACTCTCTGTGTTTTTATCTAGATAGATTGGTTGATGAATTGGATTGCTTGAATTTGGATATAACACAACCATATCTTGATCCTTTTTAAATCTTTTCACAGTTGCACAATTCTCTACGATGGCAACCACAACATCGCCATCAAAGATTTCAGCTTCCTTATCTACTACTAAATAATTACCATCAGTTATGGCCTTTCCACCAATCATCTCTCTATCCATAGAATCTCCCTTCACAATTAGGGAAAACAGGCTTTTCTTCTTGCCAAGAATATTTTTATCAACTCGCAAAACGCCGAGGTTTTCTTCCTCGGCGCCTACGAGCGGTGTTCCTGCATTTGCATACCCTAATATTGGCACTCCTATTAAATATTCGTATACCGGCTCTTCATTTTCTTCTAGCATCCGTATACCTCTTGGTTCGCTAGTTCTCAAAATGTAGCCTTTCTTCTCAAGGGCGATTAGATGATTTACGACCCCTCTTTTAGTCGCTATATCGAGAAGAACTTGTAGTTCACTAAGAGATGGGGCATATCCGTTTTTTAGAAAATAGTCTCTTATAACTCTGAGTACCAAATCCTGCTTTGCAGTGAGTATACTATCCATGGCAGTTTTATTTGTTTAATTTATATATACCGAGTATACCCTCGGTCTAAGTAACCTGCAAGTACCTGTAGTGAATGATATTGCAAATACAAAATATAACGCCTATACTTATAGTCAATATAAATTAATAAATAATTTACATATGGCAGAGGAGAAAAAGGCTAAAAAGATCTATACTCTAGAGGAAATCAAGTTTAACGAGGCTAACAAAGCCATGTCTATTCTTGCATGTATTCCTATTGTAGGATTGATCTTGTTGTTTGTAGAAAAAGAGGACAAATTTGTGAGATATATGGGAGCACAATTTACATTGGTCGGTGTAGTACAACTATTCACCTGGGTTCCAATAGTAGGATGGATTTTAGGACCTTTAGCATTGGTATTAGTCATAATTGGTATGATTAAAGCTTCACAAGGTCAAAGATTTGATGTCCCAGTTCTATCTGGTTTAGGATTGAAATTAATGGCTGCAATTTAAAGAGTCATTGAATATTTCAAAGAAGGGAGATTACCGTCTCCCTTTTTTCTTTACGAATGGTATGATAAAATCAACTTGCACTAAATCGGGGCGTAGTTCAGTTGGCTAGAACGCTGCGTTTGGGACGCAGAGGTCGCACGTTCAAGTCGTGTCGCCCCGACCATCTTGCAAACAGTTTCCAAACTCAATACAATATATACATAGTTAAATTAATAGATAAAACTTTATGCTATTGTATATAATTCTTGGTGTCCTAGCTGTTTTAATCATTGCTGTAATTGGAATTTACAACAGATTAGCTAAACAGAAAGTTATGATATCAGAGGCATCTGCAGACATTGAAACTTTCCAGAAACAAAGATACGATATGATCCCAAATCTTGTTGAGATTGTTAAAGGATATGCTAAACATGAGCAAGAAACATTTACGAAAGTAACTGAGATGAGAACAAAAGCAATGGGTGCAACATCTTTTGATGAAAAAGCAAAGTTAGAGGATCAATTAAGCAACATGATTTCAAAGATTTTTGCAGTTGCAGAAAATTATCCAGAACTTAAAGCCAATACTAACTTCTTAGGTTTACAAACCAATCTTAAAGATCTTGAGGATAATATCCAAAAATCCAGAAGATACTACAACGGTGCTGTACGTGACTTTAACAATATGATTGTTGTTTTCCCAACAAATATTATAGCTCAAGTACTTGGATTCAAAGCTGAACCATTCTTTGAAGCATCAGAGGATGAGAAGAAAAATGTAGAGATAAAGTTCTAAGATAAAATATGAAGAAATTACTTGGGTACTTACTTTTTGTATTTGTTCTGTTTTCGTGTTTTGCAACCAATGCTCTAGCTCAATCAACAGATGTAATCTCTGAATTTAAATCCAACATTACATTAGAACAAAATACAGACATTAAAGTAGAGGAAGAAATTACATACTTCTTCTCATACCCAGGACATGGCATCTACAGAGATATTCCAACAAAATATAGTGTTCAACTTACACTCGCTAGACCAATAGCAATAAAATTAGATGAGCTGTATTACTACAAGAAAGATGAACCATCAATTAAGTACAGTGCTTACGAAAAAAGTCTAGAAAACGGTTATACAAGATTCAGGATTGGAGAAGCAGATACTTCAATAGAGGGAGAGTATGTGTATGTCATAAAGTACACAATGAAAAATGCTGTAAATTATTTTGATGACCATGACGAGCTTTACATTAATATTGCGGGTAACTACTGGAATGTTCCAATACAAAAACTTTCAACCTCTATTAAAGTTCCAGGAAAGATAATAAATAAAATCTGTTATACAGGCGTAAGTGGTTCTAAAGAATCAAATTGTACATTCAAGGATATTTCCGAAACAGAGACATCCATAACATTAGCAGATACATTAGATATAGGAGAAGACTTAACAGTAGCCATATCTATGCCAAAGGGTACCTTAAAAGATGTTAGAGGAGCCCAGACAGTCGCTTTTCTTCTCTCCAATATTGGTCTTCTGCTTCCAATTCCTACATTAATAGTTGGGCTGATATTAATAAAAAAGAATGGAAAAGATAGGAAATTAACTACAATTCCACATTATGAACCTCCTAAGGATATGTTTCCTATGCTTGCTGGAGCAATATATAACAAAGCTCTCACACCTAAACATATAACTGCGCAAATTGTACAGATGGCAATAGATGGATATATAAAGATAAAGCAAGAAGGTAAAAGAAACTATGTATTAGAGAAAGATCAAATAGAAAAGAATATTCCAGAGGATACTGTTAGAGCTCTATACGCTGATTTGTTTAAGGGTAAGAATGAGGTTAATATCAACAACATACCCTCTGATTTCTATACTACTGTAAACTCATTGAAGAAAAGTATTGACACTAAATTATACGAAGAAAAGTATTTTTCCAAAGAAAGCAAAAAACTATGGAATAAATTCCTTCTCATTGGCTTCTTTGGAATTTTTGTAACCTTTATGGCTGCAACCCCTCTTGCTTCTATAGCTGCTACTGGCTGGACAATAGGTATAGCTATATCTTCAATTATTCTAGTAATCCTTACTTCGAGGATTGAATTGCGAGATACACTAGGAAATAAAGTTTTTGCAGAACTAGAAGGTCTAAGGATGTATATTAATACGGCCGAGAAGCATAGGATTGAATTCCATAATGACCCAGAAAAGTACCTTGGTGTGTTTGAAAAATTGCTCCCCTACGCTATTATTTTCGGATTAGAAAAGAAATGGGCAAAGGAATTTGAAGATTTGTACAAAGAACCTCCTTCTTGGTATGCAGGAGATATATCTACCTTCAATACATTGATACTTGCAAATTCAATATCTTCTGTAAGCAGAGGTATACAAAGGAATTCAACTCCTCCTAGTAGTCATTCATCATTTGGTGGAAGTGGATTTAGTGGCGGAAGTAGTGGTGGAGGATTTGGTGGCGGTGGTGGTGGAAGATGGTAATTACCAACTAACAGGATAACCTTTCAGTACTGTTCTGAGATATGAGTACATATAGTAAAGGTTATACATTGCTTTATTGATAGCATAGTCTCTACTGTGCATATATGTAACTCTTTTACCTCCTAAACTCCTTTTAAATGCACTCACACCAGCCCATGGATGCTTCTTACCATCATATCCCTCTGGAACCATACCACCAAATAGATCTAGTGTTTTACAACCTAGCTTTTTAGCTAATTTTACACATTCCCAATACAATAGGTATGTAATTCTGATATTCTTGTCTCTAAACAATGTATCACTCCCTGCTTGGTATATATGCATATATTTCCCATATACAGTAGCTTGCCATATACTAATTGGTTTGTTTTGATAATATCCAACAACCATATAACAACTACCAGCATCAACTTGTAATTGTAATTCTCTAAGCAACGATTTTGTGGATCTATCTGTGTATCCCTTCTTTTGCATAGTTTGGTTGTGGAAATCTGCAAAGATACCAAATTGTGAATTATCCTTGAATATCTTTACAGATATATCCGTATTCTTAGTTAACTTGTTAATATTGTTTCTAGTAGAATCACTCATGTCATGCCTTAACTCTTCTTCTGTTTTACTTAAATCCACATATTGAGATATCATGGCATCAATGTCTTGGATTGGACTCTTTCTCATCCCTAGTTTTCTGTACAATCCTTCTAATACCACATTGTCTACATACAAGGGGGAAATTCTAAACATAAAACATCCATTCTCTTGAGCAATGTTTTTACATTTTTCCAAAACTGCTCTCCATATCTCTTCGCTATTATCTTTCAACATAGGAGAGTGTTTAAACTCTAAATATTTTCCAAACAGTTTTGTCTTTCCAAAACTACCACACATTACACCTTGAAACATATCTCCATTGTAAATGGCAAATCTAAAAGATTTCTCATTTATTTCTTTGTTGTATTTGTATCTAAAGCTACTTAGTAGAAATGAGTAATTGTCTAAAGAAAGAACAAGTGAATCCCATTGTGAATCGTTTTCTATTTCTAAAAATTTTAAATCTAGCATATTTCTATCTTTAAATTTTAATACTTATACCAACCTTATTTACTATTCTAGCAATATCTTTGGCAATTTCTTCTGTTACTTCAATATTTGTTGGAAGATTAATTATATATTTAGAACATAGTTCTGCCTTCATACAACTGGCTTTAATATACCCTACTCTTTCAAATCTTTCAAAAAGAGGAAACACAACAGAAGAGTACCATCTTCCACCGATTATTTTCTCTTTTGCCAAGGCTGCTAATACTTCTGCTGGATTAGAGACCAAGACAGGATATCTGAGTAAACAACCTGAATGGTTATCAAATTTCATCTCTGTTTTTAGTGTTTCATCGTATATCTTAGTTATTATTCTTCTGTGCTCATCAAATTTTTTAATTTTTGGTAATTGATTGAGAAGAAGAGAGGCTTGTTCATTACTGTATCTTCGTATATCTTTTTTACTACCAATATCTGCTGAAGCCTGTTTTTTAATTTTACCAAGGAATCTATAAAGAATAATCTTGATTTTTCCAAGTGTAAGTCTTTCATAGAATGTAAATATGCTTTTAAAATACTCTTTTTTTATCTCTCCCCATCTACAAATATATTCTGCATCGTATTTAGCTTCCCTCTCTGTTTGTTCTGGTATTGCATCGTAAAGGATAGAAACCTTTTTTGAAATATTTTGGTTTTTTACAACAATCAAACCTCCTTGAGTACTACTTATGCTCTTGTCTTGGGCAAAACTAAAAAGTGCAATGTCTGAGTATTTTAAAACATCTTTGTTTGAAAGAAGTGAATGATGTGCACAATCCTCTATGATGTAAATCTTCTCTTTCTCTCTTCTCTCTTTATTAACCTCATCCACAAGTTCTCTGACTCTCTTTAGGTCAAGTATATTACCAAATGTATGTTGAATAATTATTGCTTTGGTAAAATCATTTATATTGGATTGTAGCTTGTCTAAATCTATATTGAAGCTCTTTGGATCAATATCCGTGTACCTTGGAGTAGCCCCCAACCAAAGAATTGGGGCTGGAACAGCTATGCAGGTAAAAGCTTGAAGTATGACCTCGTCTTTGGGAGATACCCCAACTGCTCGTAGGGCTACATAGAGAGCGTCTCGACCTCTATTGAAGAGAAATATCTTACTATCTTTAAACACTTTGGATAGAAGATCTTCAAGAACCATTCTCTCTTTTGAAATATCTAGCTCACCTTTTGTAATCTTTTTGGCAAGAAGTAAATCGTCTTCCTGTGCGTTTGGTATTGAGCTAATGAATACTGACATTAGATTTTATTGATTAAAAATAAGCAAGGAACATCATCTAATCTAATTTTATTCTTTCTCCATTTTGCTATGGATTCTGTTTTTATGAATTCATTCTCACCCATTATATTTTGTGCTACACATAGGTATGTATCATCTTCACAGACGGAGAGAATATTCTCAAAAATCTTTTGATTACGGTATGGTGCTTCCATGAATATTTGTGTTTGACCAGTTCCTTTTGCAAATACTTCGATGCTTTTAATTGCCTTTCTTAAATCTCTGTTCTCTTGTGGAAGATACCCATTGAAGGCAAAGTTTTGTCCACTTAACCCCGATGCCATTAAGGCAAGGAATATGGAAGATGGACCAACAAATGGAACTACCTTAATGTCATTTTTTTGAGCAAAAATTACAAGCCTGTATCCAGGGTCTGCTATTGATGGTACTCCTGCTTCAGACATTAATCCTACATTCTTTCCTTCTATTAGAGGTTTTATCATGGCTTCTATCTCATACACTTTTGTATGCTCACTAAGTTCATACATCTCTATCTCTTGTATTTTTTTATTTAATTCTATGGAAGAGAGGTGTGCTCTAGCTGTTTTTGCATTTTCTACTACAAATATCTCAAGTCCTTTTACAATATCTAGGTATGGTAGAAGAAGAATGTCTTTCATGGGGACATCGGTTATTGGTGTTGGTATTAAGTAAAGTATTCCTTTTTGCATATTAGTATGTTCTTTCAAAATTAGTATCTATTTGTTCTCTTGTTAATTTCCATATTGCTGGTCTACCATGAGGACAGCTGTATGGGTTCTCACAAGAGGAAAGCTCCTCGAAAAGGTTTTTCATTTCTTCATAGCTTAGTTTCTGTCCTGACCTTATACTTATGTGACAGGCTACTGTAGCAAGTATGTCTTCCTTTTTCTTGTTAAAGTCCTTCCTAAGTGTATCCAAATTGTCAGAAATTTCAAATATCTCTTTAAAAAGAGCCTCTGTATTACCGGCAGGAAGCATGGAAGGCAAGGAGAGAATATCTATACCATACTCTTTTATCTCAAAATTGATACCTAAATCTTTAAAAAAATCTTGAAATTCCTCTAGGAATAACCTCTCTTCTTTAGAAAATATGATTGATGTCGGTACAAGAAGATTTTGGATATCTAGTGCTTTCTCTTCCCGTTTTTGAATTTTCTCAAAATTAATTCTCTCAGCAGCTGCATGTTGATCTATTATCCAAAGTCGCTCATCTGTAAATTCAATGACAATATATTTATCAAAAATCTGAAATATATTTCTAATATCTTCTTGCTCACCTTCAGTAACAGTTAGTGCTTCCTTGGAAAAAAGTAAACTGTCTCTTACAGAGCTGTACTGTTTATCAAACCTAATCTCACGAGTACTGTAATCTTTACTCTGGGAATTAGTATTGAAAGATTCTCTTCTTTGAGCAATTGGAGAGGGAGTTGAGTCTATCTGAAATGAAAGCTCCTTGTTTAATGCGTGTTTAACAGCTTCTTCTATAGCAGAATACACTCTGAATGGATTCTCAAAACGAACCTCTTCCTTTCTTGGATGAACATTAACATCTACCAATTCAGGATTAATTTTAATATTTATGTAGAAGTTTACTTTCTCTCCAAATGGCAGATATCTAGCGTACCCCTCATAGATCGCTCGCATAACCCCTCTGTCAATTACTGGCCTGTCGTTTACAAATACAAATTGCCTGGTGTTCTTACTTTTGTGAGATGATGGATGCCCAGAGTATCCTTTTATCTTCATTCCATTTCCTTCATATTTGATCTCTACTAGTTCTTCATGACCATATATCTCTTCTATCCTTTCCTTACAAATATCTCCAGCTTTACAATTCTTTAGCGCACTTAAAGAGAGTACTTCTTTTCCATCTTTTTGAATTCTAAAAGATATATTAGGGAACACAATGAAGTAGCGATTGAGTAATTCGTAAATCTTTCTGTATTCAGTAGATGCAGATTTAAGATATTTTCTTCTTGCAGGAATATTGTAGAAAAGATTCTCAACCCTTACTGTAGTCCCTTGCTCTTTAGCAGCACTTTTTACATCACTCTGTCCTTTTTCATTTAATACTACCTGATTTCCAATTCCTTCATCTTCAAATTTAGAAATTACATGAACTTTAGATACTGAGGTTATTGTTGAAAGAGCTTCTCCTCTAAAACCCATACTGAGAAGAGTGTTAAGATCTTCTATCCTGCTAATCTTGGAGGTCGTGTGAGGAAGAAATATCTCTGGGAGATTTCTTTTTGGAATTCCAATACCATTGTCAGAAACTTCTATTAATTCAATTCCTCCATCCTTTATTTTTATCTCTATCTCTGTAGCCTTTGCATCTATTGCATTATCTACAAGCTCTTTAACCACAGATGCAGGTCGCTCTACTACCTCTCCTGCAGCTATCTGGTTAACTACATCTTGTGACAATTTGTTTAATACTGGTTTTACCATATATTCATTTTAACACATCCGTATATCTGCTAAAATCTCCATATGGCAACATTTGAATTAGAAAGTAAATATCTCGCTTCTAAAGATCAAGAAAAGACAATTTTTTCACTTCTTGAAGGCATACAGGAGGGTAACGAAAAACAGACACTATTGGGTGTTACAGGTTCGGGAAAAACTTTTGTAATGGCAAATATCATAAAAGAGCTAGGCAGACCAGCACTAATTCTCTCACATAACAAAACTCTAGCAGCACAACTGTATGAGGAATTTAAAGAATTTTTTCCAAATAATTCTGTTAAATATTTTGTCTCTTATTACGATTACTACCAACCAGAGGCATATATCCCTTCCAGAGATTTGTATATTGAGAAAGAATCTGAAGTAAACAAACAGATTGAGAATTTAAGATTTGGAGCTATGAACTCTGCACTAACTAGAAGAGATACAATTGTGGTAGCTTCTGTGTCGTGTATTTACAATATTGGAAATCCCAAAAATTACGAGAACAAATCTCTTTCCTTTTTTGTCGGAGAAAATATAGATCTTTCAGAGATATCTAGAACCCTCGTAGATATGAGATATAGCAGAGATTCCTTTGACTTTACTACTGGAGCTTTTAGAATTAATGGAGATATATTGGAAATATATCCTCCGTATGAGGAATATTCCATTCGTATTGAGCTTTTTGGAAATACAGTTGAAAATATTTCTAAAATTGAACCAATATCTAAGCACAAGATCTCAGATTTAAAAGAGATTTTAATATTTCCAGCTACATCATTGGTGTATTCTAAAGATGTAATACAAAATGCTATTGAGATGATACAAAATGATTTAGAAAAAAGGACTTCTTTCTTAAAAAATATTGGGAAAACAATCGAGGCTTACAGATTGGAACAGAAAACAAATTATGACATTGAGATGCTACGAGAGGTCGGATACTGCAAAAGCATGGAAAATTACTCAATATATTTTGATGGTAGAAAGACAGGAGAACCTCCATACACACTGTTAGATTATTTTCCAGAGGATTATCTTATGTTTGTGGATGAATCTCACATCACAATTCCTCAAGTTGGAGGTATGTATAATGGTGACAAAGCAAGAAAGGATAATTTAATTGAATATGGATTTAGATTACCCTCTGCAAGAGATAACAGGCCATTAAATTTTAGTGAATTTGAAAAGAAACAGAAAACCACAATTTATGTTTCAGCTACTCCTAATGAATATGAGATACAGAAGAGCAACAACCATGTTGTAGAACTTCTTACAAGACCAACAGGGCTTCTTGATCCAATGATTGATGTCAGAAAAACCGAAGGACAGATTGATGATGTAATATCTGAAATAAGTAAAAATGTGGCTAAAGGACAGAGGGTCCTTGTCACAACATTAACAAAAAGGATGGCTGAAGATTTAACCTCTTACCTTAAGGATCTAGATATTAAGGTTCAATACCTACATTCAGATATAGATACAATTGAAAGAGTAGATATTTTAAGAGATTTAAGACTTGGGGAGTATGATGTACTAGTTGGAATTAACCTTCTAAGAGAAGGTATAGATTTGCCAGAAGTATCTCTCATTTTAATCCTTGATGCAGATAAAGAGGGCTTCTTGCGCTCAAAAACAAGTTTAATTCAGACTATTGGAAGGGCTGCAAGACATGTTGAAGGAAGAGTAATTATGTATGCAGACAAGATTACAGAAAGTATGAAGTATGCCATAGATGAAACAAATAGAAGAAGAAAATACCAAGAAGAATATAACAAGGAGTTTGGTATTATTCCTACCTCGATCTCAAAAGAAATTAGAGGAAGACTAGTAGAAGAAGACCAGAAAATTGTTGATAATGATGAATTTGTTGAGAAGCTAGATGCAAAACAGAAAAGATTATTGATTAAAGATTTGGAACAAAAAATGTTGCTAGCTGCAGATAGTTTAAACTTTGAGAAAGCAGCAGATTTAAGAGACAGAATAAAAGAGATTAAAGCTAACTTGTAAAATCACTTTTTGGAAATATTGTAGGCTTCAAATTTTTTAATCTTCTAGCCTTGATAGCTGCATCATTTATTGCTTTCTTGTATGTCTGTTTGGCAAATAGAAAATTGCGGGACATAGATTCGAACTATGATTCTCGGCTTCAAAGGCCGGTGTCCTACCATTAGACGATCCCGCACTACAGCCTAGATTATACAACAAGTGGTACTTGTAAATAAAATGCTCTTCATTGATAATAAATGTATGAAAATTTTCCAGAAGAAAAAACCCCTCGACAAGAATATTTACATGCCCAAAAAACACATTGAACGAGGAATTATTAAAAAAAGAAGAAGAAAATTTACACTATTTAAAAAGAATAGAAGCACAGGTGGCAAGACAAGCAAGACATTATCTAAAGGCTTCTTTACTGTATTATTAGTCTTTGTTTTTATTGGGATAGCATACCTGTCTGTTTTGTATATAAACAAACTTAGAAGCACAGACACCAATAATGAGTTTGATAACGTCATGATTATTGGTATAAACGATGTCCCAGTATTCCCAGAATCTACTTTTATATTTCAAAATACAATTGACCAGCCCTCTGTCTCTAAATTCCTAAGTGAGGGAAATTCAGCATACAGGCTTCCTCCAAATACTTCCTATTCGGAAGTTGCACAATTCTACAACAAGAAACTACCAGAGTATGGTTGGGAGTTTGTTCTCTCTGTTTCAGTGGGCTCTGAGGACATGAGATATGGAGAGTATTGGGTAAAAGAGGACAGAGGTTTAAGAATATATTCAAAATTCAACGATATCTGGTATGAAAGTATCACAGTTGAAGAAGCACGAACTGGCTTGGCACAAGAAGTAAAAGATGAAATAGCAAGAAACCTTCTCTTAGCAGATAGTGATGCACAGGATCTACTACCAGATTTCCCTTGGATAATTGAAATACCGAAAGAGTATGTAATCTCTTACTTTGTCTCTCCTTACAAAAATGAATCTGGTGTTATCTTTAAGAAACTAGGCTCTAGTGAGACAATTTCACTTACACCAATAGCGGCAAGCTCCAGTAAGGCATTTGATTACATGCTTAACGACTATGTAAAAGATTTAAACAAAAAGAATGAAGAGAAATGGGGAGTAAAGAACACATTTATCATTTCTACAAATACAGGAAATGGACTACGAGGAAGTATTGGTATGGGAGACGAGCTTAGAGAGGTAGCTGTTATCCAGAACCCATACAATGATATTGCATATGTATTGGATAGTAATATTTACAAATCTCCTTTCTTTGAGTATGTATTGAACAATCTTAAGCCTCAAAGCAAGATTAAGTACTAAGTGACTTAATTACTTCTTCTGATACTTTTTTATTCTTTATCACACTATCTATCTCTTCTAACTTTGCATTCTTTATATTTTCCATACTCTTAAATTTCATCAACAGTTTTTTAGCTCTACTCTCCCCTATTCCCTCTATTTTCAAAAGCTGAGAGCGCAAACCTTTCTTAATTCTTGCTTTCTTGTGATAGGTGATAGCAAATCTGTGTGCTTCATCTCTGAGATTGATCAGAAGCTTCTCGTTTCGTATATATATCCTGCTTGTTTCTCCCTCTCTATGCACCCAAAATTCATCCTTTGGCTTAAACCCCTTTCTTTTCAACCTTTTACCTTTGCTTATCCCCAACAGAAGGACACCACGAGGAACAGCTGAGGCTACAACAGAAAGCTGACCTTTCCCTCCATCTATGAGCACTACATCTGGATGTTTACTCATCTTTTCATTTTTAAACCTTCTTGTTAATACCTCTTTGAGCATAACAGGGTCGTTGGGAGTATTACTTTCTTTAATTCTAAATATTCTGTACTCATTATTTTTAATTTCTCCATTTTCATTTACTACCATCGAACCGTAAGCCTCTTGCCCTTGTATGTTAGATATATCATAACACTCTATTCTCTCAAGTTTTGTTAATTTTAACTCCTTCCTAAGTTCTGAGAAGACCTTTTTGTAAAGGGATTCTTTTCTTAATTCGTATGACTTCTCATCTTCAAAAAAATCCCCAGTTAAACTACTCCCAAGATATTTTAAGTCTGCTATCTTATCTCTCAATTCTGCTGCTTTTTCATACTGCTTTTTTGAGGAGTATTCTTTCATATCCTTATCTAATTTCTTAATGAAGGAGGTTCTTTTTCCTGTGAGAAATTTAATTATCCCATCGATATTCTTTCTGTAATCTTCCTTAGATATATGCCCCTGATATGGTCCTGGACAAAGACCAAGATAAAAGTAAAGACACTCTTTTTTTGCTTTTGTACATGTACAGAAAGGATATATTTTCCTTAAATATGTGAAGACTCTTTTTACTGAAGAGCCACTTGGATACGGACCAAAGAGTCTTCCTCGTTTAATTGTATTTAAGTCTTTATTTCTTACAACCTTAAGCTTTGGAAATTCTTCATTAGTGGAGATATGTATCCAAGAGTAGGATTTGTCATCTTTTAAGTCAGAATTGTATTTTGGTTTGTATTTCTTAATTAGGGCAGATTCCAGCACAAGCGCCTCAAGTTCATTCTCAGTTACAATTGTTTCTATATCTCTAACAAGTGGAATCATTTTTGCTACCCACGGTCTATCTTCTAAGTTACCATTAAAGTAGGAAGATACTCGTTGTTTAAGATTCACAGCTTTGCCAATATACAGAACCTTTTTATTCTTGTCTAGGAATTTGTAAACCCCGGGTTTGTTTAGAATTTCTTTAGCCATTTCTTTGTCTCTGAATTTAGAGCTATTTTCTTCTTTAGAAGTACTGCCCTTTTGCTCTTTCCGTCATTAATGATTATTCTCACAGCAGTATCCCCATCTGAGCTAGAAATATATTTTTTCAACAAAGCAATATCTTTTTCTTTGTGTATGGGTTTAATCCTAAAGGTTACACCGTCAAAAGAGGTTGTTCTCTTATCATCTTCTACGTACCTTGCCTTCTCGACCACCAAGCTTTTGTCACCATCTCTTACATTTATTTTTGCTGCTATGAGAATGGGCTTGTTTTCGACAAGGTTTTCCTTTATTTCTTGGTATATTCTTGGGAATACAACCGCATCGCTACTTCCTGTTTTGTCCTCTATCATAAGGAAAGCCATTACTTCACCCTTTCTGGTTGTTATCTTTCTTATCTTGTTTACCATAACTCCAAGAATAACAAGTTCGTGATTCTTTTTTTCTAAGGCTTCTCGCAGAGATATGCAATTTTTAGATTCAAAAAATTCTTGTAGTGTATCGAGTGGATGGCTAGTAAAATATATCCCCAACAATTCTTTTTCCCATTCGAGTGCTTGCTTGACCGGTGTCTTTTCAATATTTGGTAGAGGAGTTTTTCCAATTTTGCTCTTTTTGTCTTTGCTTTCATCAAGTGAGAAGATGTCTATTTGACCCGCCGCAATACTTCTTGAAGCTGATTTGAACTTTTCAAAGACTGTAGGAACAATATTTAAAAGCGCATTCCTGTCTCCAAATTCATCCATTGTTCCAGACATAACAAGGTATTCTATAGCTCTCTTGGTTATTTTGTCAGACATTCTATGTACAAAATCATCTAGGTGTTCAAAATTGCCATTCGCCTTTCTTTCATTTACTATGTTTTTAATAATGTCTTCCCCAACATTTTTTATTCCACCAAGACCAAAGCGAATATTCACATCGTCTTCAACTTCAAAATAGTAGCCACTTTTGTTAATAGTTGGTGGAAGAACATCAATACCAAGTCTTTCACATTCATTAAGATCTTTAATTACTCTGTCAAAGTTATCTAAATCTCCCTCTAAGAGAGAGGCCATGAACTGAATTGGGAAGTGAGCCTTAAGATATGCTGTACGGTAAGCTATGGTAGCATAGGAAGCACTGTGGGCCTTGTTAAAGCCGTAGTTAGCAAAGAGTAGTAGCTTTTCCCAAAGCAATTCAACCTTCTTAGCATCAAATCCTCTTTCTTTTGCACCTTCAACAAATTTAGGCTTTTCAGCTTCCATTACCTCTATCTTTTTCTTTCCCATTGCTCTTCTTAAGACATCTGCCTTTCCAAGAGAGTAACCTGCTACAACCTGAGCAATCTTGATAACTTGCTCTTGGTATGTAATGACACCATTTGTAACTTTCAATACAGGTTCTAATTCATCAAAGATATATTCTGGTTTCTTTTTACCCTCTTTTACATCTGCATATTCTGAAATGAACTGCATAGGGCCTGGTCTGTAGGCTGCAATGATGTAACAGAGATCTTCAAGAGTTTCGGGTTTGAGAGAACGAATTGTCCTTTTCATACCTTCACTCTCTAACTGAAAGACCCCAATAGTATGTCCACTTTGGATAAGTTCAAATGTTTTTTTATCATGTAAATCTAGTTTCATTAAATCAATTGTCTCTCCTTTGCTTCTTTCAATCTTTTTAATTGTTGAGCCAATGATATTCAAATTTCTAAGACCAAGGAAATCGAATTTCATTAATCCAATAGGCTCTACATCAAACATTTCGTATTGTGTCATTCCAAGACCTCCACCGTGTGCATCCCTTTGTATTGGTGCATAATTTACAACTGGGTCTGGTGTAATGATTACACCACATGCATGAGTTGAGACCCCACGACACAGGCCTGACACTTTTCGTACTACCTCTGCAAGATGTCTTGTTTTTTCTGAAGAATTTATTATCTCTGCAAACTCTGGATTATGTTCTATCATGTAATCTATATCTTTTGCTTTGCCAAAAAGTATCTCAACCATCTTAGATAGTTGGTCTGCAATTTCTAAATCCACACCTGTAACTCTGGAAACATCCCTAATGGCCTGCCTTGTTCGTAGTTTACTAAAAGTACCAATCTGTTTAACATTCTCTTCGCCATATTTTTCAATAGCATACTGAATAACTTCATCTCTTCTTTTATCTGCAATATCTATGTCAAAGTCTGGAGGACTAGGTCTTTCAGGATTAAGAAATCTTTCAAAGTAAAGTTCCCATCCAATTGGTTCAATATCTGTAATTTCAATAGCATACGCCACTACAGAACCACACCCAGAGCCTCTCATACCCACTACAATGCCATTCTTTCTACAGAAAGCTACAAAGTCTCTAACAACAAGAAAATAATCGTTATATCCCTTGTCATCGATGATTTTTAATTCATAATCAACTCTATCCGTTAATTCTTTATCTATCTTTGTATATTTATCCTTAAGACCATCGTAGGTAAGCTCCTTAAGATATTCTTTCTGGGTCTTTCCTTCTGGTAAATCTAGAAAATGAGGTTCAACTCTTCCAAAGGTTATATCGTAATCTTCAATTAAAGCTACTATCTTTTGAGTATTGGTAATTGCCTCTGGAAGATCTTTGAAAAGAATCTTCATCTCCTCTGGGGTTTTTACATAAAATTCATTGGTAGGCATCGTTCTTCTGTTTGGGTCATCCATTGTATTTCCATCACTTATACACCAAAGGATCTCTTGAATTTCTGCATCTTCTTTATTTAAGTAGTGTGAATCACAAGTAGCAACAATTGGAAGCTTTAGCTCTTTTGCTATCTTCATCAGTCCTTTGTTTGCTATCTCTTGTTCATCCATTCCATTTCGTTGAATTTCAATGTAGAAATTATCTTTAAATATCTTTGCATAACTTTTAGCCCTTTGGAGTGCTAAATCGTAATTATCTTGTAGGAGTGCGGTTGAAAGTGGTCCTGCTAGACATGCAGAAAGAGAGATTATTCCTTCTGTATATTTAGAAAGAGTTTCAAAATCTATTCTTGGTCTGTAGTAAAAGCCATCCATATGCGCGACAGAAACAATTTTCATTAGGTTTTTGTAGCCCTTTAAATTCTTAGCTAGCAAAATAAGGTGAAAATATTTGTTATCTATGCCAAATTCCTTTTGATTCATCCCCCTTGGTGCAACATATATTTCACAACCGATTATAGGTTTAAGACCTGCTTCTTTCATTGCAGTGTAGAATTTGAAAACACCATACATGCTTCCATGGTCAGTAATGGCGCAAGAGGTCATACCAGAAGATTTTACCTTCTCAACTAGATCCGTGATTCTGATTGTAGCATCTAACAAAGAATACTCTGTGTGTAGATGTAGATGTGTGAACATAACAAATATTGCCCCCTTTCTGGTATACTGAACATTATGCCAGAAGAGATTACAAGTAAGATAAATTCGTTACTCAAAGTATCATTACATAACTCCAATATTATTAGAATTGGGGTTCTCGTAATAATACTTTCTTTATATTATATCCTTCTTTCACCTTTTGTGGAAAACAAACTAGTTGATTTATTCGCTGGAATGATTAGAGAAGCTGACAAAAGCGAAGTAAATACTTTAACTCCTGTCTTTGACATCCATGTGTATGCTGGACAGTACAATCTCAAAACACAACTTGAGACGGGAAATTACACTGGCTCTTCGAAATTTTTCACTCTTGATCCAAGAATATTGGCAATGAACAAATTTTTAACGGATTACAATTCTCCAATGGCCTCATCTGCACAGGCTTTCATTACAGAGGCAGACAAATATGGCCTAGATTGGAGATTAGTTGCTTCAATTTCTGGTGTAGAATCTGCATTTGGGAACTTAATCCCAAGTAATTCGAACAATGCATGGGGTTGGAGGGGTATAAATAAAAACGCAAGAGGCTGGAGTATGTTCACTACATGGGAAGCTGGAATTGCAGAAGTAACAAGAGGTTTAGCACAAGGTTATGGAGTTACTCTTTCGCCTTTTGACATTGAACCTGTATACTGTCCTCCATGTGGTCAAAATCCTGAACATGCCTGGGCAAATGGTGTAACTAGGTTTATGAATCAGTTACAATATTATACTAACAATTTGGAATTATTTTAGTTAAAATATATCTATTATGTTAAAACTCATATTCAGATTAGCCTATACAATAATACTTTTTATTGAGGCTTTAATTATGACCCGTATAGTTCTGATCCTTATTAATGCAAATACAGGCAACCCGTTTGCTGGATGGGTTAAGAATACAAGTGAAATGTTTATTTCTCCTTTTGTAGGTATAACTGCAAATAATCTCCAGATAGATAACTTTGTACTACCCCTTACCCCGATAATCGCATTAGTTTTTTACATTATTGCTGCTTTCATTCTCTCAGAACTTCTAAAATCGTTTTCTAGGGAGTAAAAACCCTATGTGGTATAATACTCCAAATGGCAAAAATAGATCTTAAAAAAACATCTGGATTTCAGCTTTTCTATGATGGAGAAAATTTACAAAGCAAAGATCTTTCTTTCGAAGGAAAGATAGAGATTTCGATTGCAGATGTAAGACCACAACTGCTAAACAAAGAACTTACCTGTCCTGACATTTTCTATACTAAATACAAAAACCTTGACCAAGAGGATTTATATCGTTCAAAAGGTATTAGAATCAATTTCTACCTACTTCAACCTAACCTGGCTGGTATTGAATTTGTTAAAACAAGAGCAACAAGAGTTCTTAAATACCCAAGAATAATTGATGTTGTTTATGGTGGAGCAACTATTCTTTTACAAAGATACAGAAATCCAAAGGATAACAGAATAATTAAAGTAGTTGCAAAGAAAGAACAGAAAGTTATCATCCCCGCTGGATATGCCTTTGTTATAGTCAATACTAGACAGAATACCAACCTCATTTTCGCAGAATATTTATCCACCAAAGCTATAAGTAAAGTTGTCCTTGATGAGATGAACGGTTTAGCTTATTATATTATTAGAAAAAATGCTAAACAGGAAACTGTCCGAAACCCATATTACAAAATAGTCAACGAACCAGAAAAATTGGACTGGGATAAAATTTTGTTTAAATACGGAATAACACCCAAAACTCCTGTCATTAAACAAATAATGCGAAAATATGAAAAATTTGAATGGTTATTTAAAGAAGATTCCGTGGATATTTAGTTTTGTACTCTTTCTTTTTCTTTTCCCAAATAGTTCATATGCAGTAGAGTTTTTTACAACAACTTCCTCTTTTAAACACACCTTAACTCAGGAAAGTGTTAATACTGAACTTGTATTAGATATAAGTTCAAAGGAAACTAGAGTTGTTTCCTTCTTTACTGCTTCAATTCCAATTAAAAATCTTGATGTTAAATGCTACAACTACAAAACCAACAAAAAGATTGATTGCACGACATACGATAGAGGTTCATCTACAGAAATTCTATTTAATCTAAACAATGCAGTTGTAAGACCTACCGTTCCTCTGCAGGTAAAAGTTACCTACAGCACTCCATCCTCTGACAGTAATTCATACCAAATTTCCTCATATGTTTCTGATATTAAAACGGTAAAAGTCTTAGTCATATACCCAAAGGAGAAAGGTCAGCCAATTTGGAGCTCAGACCCAATAACAGATATTAAAAGTGTTGGTTCTAATTACCAGATACAGATTAATAATCCCCTCTACAGCACTCTTTCTCTTCTGTTTGGAAACAATATTATCTACCAATTTGAAGTTCACAGAGTATTTACAAACTCTCTCACAGACCAAAACCAGACATTTGAATTAATACTTCCTCCAGATACACAAAATCAAAGTATAATTTGGGAAAAGATAGAACCGCTACCAAACACATCTCAACTTGATGTAAATGGAAACTACATTTTTAAATATATTGTAACTCCAGACAGCACTATAGATGCTACTGTGAAAGGCCATATCTACAAAAGAGACACTACAGCGAGTGACTCACTACCTGCGACTTTCTACACAGCACGAATAGGGTATTGGAATTTAACAAACAGCAATGAATACAAAAGAATAAATACATTCATTACAAAGAAGGGATTAAGCATTCCAGAAGATGTAACTTCCGTAAGTACTCTTGAAAATAGCCAAAGAGAATTGCTATATAAATACCTGTATCAATACACCATAGCAAAATTAGATTACAACAGAGATTTGCAGTTAGGAATCACAGAACAAACCAGAGTTGGAGTTAATGCTTTGGTAGACAACCCCTCAGATTCCTCTCCAATTGATTATGCTGATTTCTTGATTGCACTATATAGAGGCTATGATATCCCTGCAAGAATGGTGGTTGGATATGTTTCAAATATATCTGGATTTACATCAGATGGATTTTTCCACTATTGGGTGGAATATTATGACAGTTCATTGAAATTATGGATCACTTTAGATCCATTTCTAGAAGATTACTCAACTAAATCTCTTTACAAAAGCAATTTTGCAGACCATATAACGATTCTAAGGAGAGGTAAATCCCCCCTAGCTCCAAATCTTACCTTCTACGAAGCAAATGACTTTCTTGTTACATCTGTACCAAATGCACAAATAGTTCCACAATTTAAAGTAGATGCCGGACTCACTTTTGAGAAGAATACAGTCACAAGACCCTTCACAAAAGGATACATATCCCTTTCAAACACAGGAAATATTGCAATAACAGGATATGAGATAAAGAAATCAAATATTGAAAATATAACAAGATATATAGACCCAATTAATAACATGTCTTCTCAAATAGTTTTACCAAAACAAAATTCAAACATACAGATTAATCTTCCAATGCAAGAGAAAGATATTAATTTTTTTGTAAATATTAGGTTCACAAATCAAAATATATTCTCTAGTGAAGAAATACTTGAATACGAAATGACACCCACAGTTCCTATACTTTTGGATATTTTTGTTAAGATTCTTTCAACAATACTTTTCATTCTGTTATCATTTCTAATATATTTTGGTATAGTAAAATTAAAGAAGCATGGATAGATCAGTAATAATAACAATTGTAATACTCGTAGCACTCTGTTTACTCTTCCTTTTAGCAGCTATAAATAATCGAAAGAAGACATTCAAGAAGAGAGCTAGGATGCTCAGAGATTTACAAGATTTGAAAGTAGGAGCATACAGTAGTAATCCATCAGAGAGGATTACTGCCATTATTAAGTTAGATAATCTTCTTGCAAAAGCACTACAGTACAGGTTTAGTAATGAAAAAAACTGTGGAGAAAACCTAAAGCTCGCAAGAAAACTTTTTAGTCGTCCAATATATGAAAAGATATGGCAAATTCATAAATTAAGAAATCAGGTTGTTCATGACGATATCTCAATTTCAGAGGAAAAAATGCAGGAAGCATATAGAATATATAATCTTACAATAAACAAAATATTAAAATGAAAAAGATTTTTTTAATCATTGCCCTACTCTTCTTACCTTTTAATCTTTTTGCTCAAGAGGAAAATGTTTCAGTGCAACAGAATAATCAATACTTTAATTTAAAATTAACTCAGGTTTCTCAATCTGTATTTGATAAATCCATTAAGTATTCCCTTGAGGTTACACCACTAAAAGATTCTGCAAAAACACAAATTCTTTGGGAAGCTCCTCTTTCATTTACTGTAACTCCTAAACACAAGGATTTTGTTTCCATGGCTGTTGGACAAACATATATCTATGAGGCAATAGTGCATCCAACAAGGGGTGGAGTATATGAAATAACGGCTTCCGTTACCGCTTGGGAATACGATACAAACTATACAAATACTGTAAGCCAAACTTTAACATTAAATGATTCTTTAGTTTCTCAACCAATATCTTCAGATTACCAAGTCGGAGTTATCCTTTTCACTGTATTAATCCTGCTTGTCTCTGGATTGGCTATATGGGGAGCTGTGAAGCTAACAAAGATAATAATGGTTAGAACTAAAAAATGGCTTACTCCACCCTCTTAATCTTTTAGAAAATAGCAAATATCTTTTCCTAGTGCTTCGGATATTTTGAAAAGATTTGAGATAGGAGGATATACAGTTCCTTTTTCATACATGCTTATTGATTTATCAGATAAGCCGACTCTCATTCCTAACTGTTTTTGTGAATATCCTTTAGCTTCTCTTGCCATTCTTAATTTTTTTGAGAATAGTTTTACATTCATTTGTTTAGAGTGATTTCAAAAAGTTATACAGCTTGTCTATAAAGTTCTCTTTTTTAAATGGAGCATATCCTTTATTAATACCTTCGGTAGAATTGTAATATGTATTGTATCTGTCCTGTGGGATTTCTCCACTTATGTATGGCGCTGTTTTTTCTTCTCTTAATTTTTCAATTATCTTGTTCTTCTCCTCAAGGATATTTTTTAACTCATCGTGTTCTACTACCATATCCTCTATTCCATGCTTAAGTTTGAGTATGTTACTTTTTGCTAATCTTTCTCTTTCTTCAAGCTCAGAGTAGGCTCTCCCTTTTTCAACTATTTCTTTGTGCTCTTCCGAATTAAGAAGTTTTCTTGTTATTTCATCTCTTTTCAGTACACTGTACTTATACAAAGAAAGCTCTCTGCTTGAGGGTTTTCTTCCAAGTACCTTCTCATATACTTCTTCAATCATTGGGATTTTGTCAGAGAGAGATTCAAAATCAGAAAACATAGACCCTCCTCCTTTAGAGTATGAATCTGTACTATCACCTTTGTCCCACATTGGAACATCAACGTTTTTCATAACATGATTATATTACAAATTGTGGATAATTTGTAGTTATGGAGCAGGAGACGGGGCTCGAACCCGCAACCCTCTGTTTGGAAAACAGACATTCTAACCAATTGAACTACTCCTGCTTTACATTACCAATATACAGTTACTCGGCTTTTTCTTCAACAACTTCTTCCTTAACTTTTTCTACCTCATCTGTCTCGTACATATCCTGTATCTTGTTAATCTTTAATGCTCTCTTTCCAACTCTCTCTCTTAGGTAATACAATTTAGACTTGCTTACAGAACCTCTCTTTACAACCTCAATCTTAGACAAGATTGGGGAGTGTAACTGAACAATCTTTTCTACCCCAATTCCATAAGATATCTTTCTTACTGTTAAAGACTTATTCAAACCATCTCCCTTAATAGCTATGACAGTTCCCTCGAAAATCTGAACTCTCTCCTTGTTACCTTCTTTAACTTTAATATGTAACTTAACAGTATCTCCAACTCTTACATCAGGTCTTTTCTTTAACTGTTCTTCTTCAATCTTTTTAAATATATTGTTATCCATAGTTCTCTCTTTAAATATAATATTGGGGTTTCCAGTGGCAATTATAGAATAAAATTCAAAAATATGCCACAATGTATATACATACTGCCTATGAATGTTAAACAAAAAGTCCTACTAATAGTCCTAGATGGCCTTGGTGCTGCACCAGCTAGTGAAGGAAACGCCGTTGTAATGGCCAACCCTGAGAAACTTTCGGCCCTTTGGAGTACATACCCACATACATATTTACTTGCCTCTGGAGAAGCTGTGGGCCTTCCCCAAAATGTAAGAGGAAACAGTGAGGTTGGGCATCTAAATCTTGGAGCGGGAAATACTGTTATGCAAACACTTCCAAGAATTAACAAAGCAATTGAAAAAGGTCTACTAGACAGCAACAATACACTCACTGAAGCTGTCATTCATGCAAAAAGATATGAGAGCAAGATTCATCTCATTGGACTTCTAAGCGATGGTTCTGTTCATTCACACATCGATCATTTTAAAGCGGTTATCGATTTCCTTTCTAAAACTAATCTTGAAAACGAAGTATATATCCACGCTATGACAGATGGAAGAGATTCTCCTCCACAATCTGCACTAACATATCTTCTTGATATCGACAAACACTGCATAGAGAGAGGGATTGGAAAGATCGGGACATTAATTGGCAGATATTACGCAATGGACAGAAACAACAAATGGGACAGAACACAAGATGCATACTTCCTTCTTCAAAATAATACAGGTGAGAGATTTAACACATACCAAGAGGCTATATCCACATACTACCAACAGAAGCTTACAGATGAATTTTTTCCTGCTACAGTAATTAATGACAGCAAGATTGAAAAAAGTGATGTCGTAATATTTCTAAATTTTAGGCCAGACAGATCTCTACAACTCGCAAGAGCAATCGCAGATGACAACTTTGTTAACTTCCAAAGAATAAAACCACAAAACCTTTTCTTTGCTAGTATGGTTGAGTACTATAAGGATTTCCCAAACAAAATACTTTTTCCAAAACAGTACCTTAACCTTCCACTAGGAAAGATTGTAGATTCTTTTGGTTTAAGACAGCTTAGAATTGCAGAATCTGAAAAATTCCCTCATGTTACATATTTCTTTAATGGTGGGACATCAGCTATATACAACGGTGAAGATAGAATAATGATTCCATCTCCCAATGTAGCAACATACGATCTTAAACCAGAAATGAGTGCTCCTGAATTAACAGATATACTCATTAAAAGAGTCTCCGCAAATATGTATGACTTCATCTTAGTAAACTACGCAAATCCAGATATGGTTGGACACACTGGGAACTTAGCAGCTGGTATAAAGGCTGTAAGCACAGTAGATTCTCTTGTATATGAGCTAGTACAGAATTTCATCTCAACTGGTGGTGCAGTAATCATCACCGCTGACCATGGTAATGTAGAAGAGATGATAAATCTGGATACAAAAGCTATAGATACTGAACACTCCTTAAATCCTGTTCCCTGTATAATTGCGGGTACAGATATAACTCAAAGGAATCTTCCTTACGGTGCTTTGAAAGATATAGCCCCAACAATACTGGAGATAATGGGTATAACTAAACCTGCAGAGATGAATGGGCAATCATTAATTAGAAAGATTTAATTCTTCTTCACAAGCTTGTATATGCCTCTAACAATGTATGTAACAACTACAACTCCAAGAACTACATATATAACATTCTCATATTTATTAACATAACCTTCAACAATTTTCCAATTCTCTCCTAGCAAGAAACCTGCAAAAGCTAATACAGAAGACCAAAGTAAAGAACCAAGCAATGTATACAAAGAAAATATCCCAAAATTCATTTTTGCTACTCCTGCTGAAAAGGATATAACTGTTCTTACAATTGGAATTAACCTTCCAAAAAATACAATCCCATTACCATATCTATCAAACGCTTTATACCCCTTATCCAGATCAGACGCTGGAATAAACATATACTTTCCAAACCTTCTCAAAAATCTATCAACTCCTTCCTTCCCCCATTTCCCTATGAAATAAAAAGGAAGAGAACCAAGATATGCTGCTAGTGAAGCTACAATTATAGTTACATATATATTCATCCCATCTCTCGCACAAACAAAACCAGAGAAAGGTAAAATAATTTCACTTGGGATAGGGGCAAAGAAGCTCTCAAGAAACATTGCAATTGCGACTCCAGGATAACCTAATGTAGAGATAGCATTAACAAGCCAGTCAATAATAGTAGAAACCATAGCTGTTTACTTTAAATTTACTTGAACACCGTTTCCAATCTTAACACCATTTGTAGAACAAAATCCAGAATTTACCTCTAGCACATAACGATAGGTAGTACCTGAAAAAATAGATGGGCAAATATCTGTACACGGTTGCAAACCCTCTTTAATATCCACTACAAAGCCATTTTCATCTACAAAGATTAAATCCAAAGGAATAAACATATCCTTCATCCAGAAAGATGAATTGGTATTCTGCTCGAAAACAAAATACATTCCTTCATAATCCCCAAGATATGTCCTGTGACTTAAACCAAGTTCTCTTTCTTCTGGACTGTCTGCAATTTCAACTCTAAGGTTCACTGTCTTCCCATCCCCAAGGGATATCTCCATATCTCTAAGTGTACCCTCAATATTTGCCTCACCTTTGTCGCTCTTAAAAATGTCGCTGATTTTCCCTTCCTCAACAAAAGATATATCGAAAAGATCAAACTTGTTTTGAAGAAAATAGAAGATTCCAGCAATGAATATAATATACAAAAGAAGCTTTAGCTGATTACTCATACTCAAATATATCAAAAACTAACAATCAATCAAACATTTTTAAACAAAATAATATATAATAACCCTTGTTATGCAGACATTCAAAAAATATTTAAATCCTCTCTACAAACAACTTGAGGATATAGGGTCATTTAGTGACCTTACAGATCTTTCTGCACTAGAACAGGAAGAGTACCCTACCCTGCAAGAGGTAACGAAAAAGAAGATTGCTAGTATACGAAGTCTTCTTCCAAGACTAGATAGGTTAGAAGAAGAACTAGAGCATCAAATTACCCTCATAGAAACAGAAAGTGATATTGATGAAAGAAAAGATGCAAAAAATGTTTACAATCAAATACTTAAACAAATTGAGGCTTTGATTGGAAGAATTAACAACGAATTAATAGCTCTTGACTCTCCTTACTTTGGAAAAATTGTGTTTTTACCAGACGACTCTAAGACTGGTAAACCTCTACTCCTGTATATTGGTAAGTTTGCCCTTGTAGATGAGAAAACACATGTCCCAATAATTACAGACTGGAGATCCCCAATAGCAAATATCTACTATGAGAATTCTGGGCCTACAAAAAATGTAAGTTTTCAAGCTCCAGTTGGAAAAAGAACAGGAGAACTTAAACAGAAAAGACAGTTTCAGATAGCAAGAGCTAGAATAAGAGGCATCTATGATGCTAAAAGTGGTAATGTAGCAGCAGATGAATTTCTCCTTGCACAATTAAATGAAAGACTTGGTAAAAAGCTTCAAGATATTGTTTCTACAATACAGGCACAACAGAATGAAATAATTAGGGAAGACATTAATCACCCAAGTGTAATACAAGGAGTAGCAGGCAGTGGAAAAACAACCATACTCCTGCACAGACTTGCATATCTTTTCTACACATACAAAGAAACTATTACTTCAGAAAATTCCTTAATCATTGCTCCGAACCAGATGTTCATAGACTATGTCTCAGATGTCCTTCCGGATTTAGGTATATCCAAGGTAGATACACAAACATATCTCTTTTGGGCAAAGAGCTTCTTAACATGGGGAGATAATTACAGACTCTCCAATTTAGAAGAAGATATGAAAATTAAAGAATTCAAGGGTTCTTTAGAATTTTTAGATATCCTAGATGCATATTTTGACAAATTCGAGAAAGAGCTTCTAGAGGAAATGCCATACTCTAGAAAAGATATTGTTGCAAACAGATATTTCCTTCTTAAGAAGAATTACCTAGATATAGATATGGCAGAAAGGTTGGAATTAGCATTAGAGTATTCCTTTGCACAGAAACATTTTAGAAAATCCCTAGATGGATATATCGGAGATATGAACGACAACGATTTCGACATTAAAAAGAAGGTTTTAACATACTTTAGAAATAATACCTCTGTATACAGACTTTACAGGAATCTCTTCAAAGATACACTACTGAATCAAGATGTTTGCACATACTCACTTAATGGATTGGTTAGTGAAGGAAAAAACAACTTCTTCAGGATAGAGGATTTAGCACCAATGGTTTACCTTTACCAAAAGATTAATGGTATAAAAAATGTTACCAGGGATACTGTAATGGTAGATGAAGCTCAAGATATGAGCTACATACAACTTGCTACATTAACTAAAATTGCTAAGGATGGAAATATCACTCTAGCTGGGGATCTTGCTCAATCCATAATTCCTCCTTTTTACATTAGGTCATGGGATGGTGTACTAGATATACTTGAGAGATATACTCACAAAAAAGTTTCTTTCCATCAGTTACAGAGGTGTTACAGAACTACAGTAGAAATCATAGATTATGCTAACGGTTTGTTTAGAGAGAAATTCCCCAAGTCATACCAACTTCCAGAGGCAGTATTAAGACATGGTGATGATGTAGAGATATTAAATATTGGTAGTACATTGGATAGTTGTAGTGAAAAAGAATTGAAGGTTGTAGTTGAAAAGATAAAAGAGCAATTTGAGAAGGGTGCTGTAACTTGTAGCGTACTTTGTAGAGACAAAAATCATTCTACAAATATTTATAACAGATTAAAGAGTTACAATGAGTATTTAGATAGAGAGGTTATTAATTACACAGAGAATGATTACAAACAGGGTCTACTTGTAATGCCTATAGAGAATGCAAAGGGTTTAGAATTTGATAGTGTATTTATAGCTGATATGGATTCATATCCGGATGATGAGTTATCATGGAGGTTACTTTATGTTGGTATTACAAGGGCACTTCATAGATTATTTATTATTAAATAGAGAATATCTACTAACCTTGGAACTCATTAACTTTTACGCTACAATAAACAATGCCTAAAAAGAAACTAGCCCGAATAATATCTGAAATGTTTAATGGGTTCTTTACCATGCTACTAACCCCAATCCTTGTGTTTGTCGTTTCAGATATCCCAACCATATACAAAATCATATTCTCCATTCTTTACATATCAGCTCCAGTTGGTACATTCTTCATACTTAAGAAATTAGGCAAAGTTACAGACTACGAATTTACCAAAAGAGAAGAAAGGCCTCTCTTCTTTATCATAGTTACTATTTCCTTCCTAATACTTTTCATCGTAAGTACCTTCATTCTTAAGAATCCAACCATATCCACAGTGACAGTAGCATCTTTTACTGCCTCGACAATACTAACAATCGTTTCCCTCTTCTGGAAAATGAGTGGACACATGACATACTCCACACTTCTCTTCTTTACATGCATATTCCTTTTTCCAAACCTCTCCTTTCTTTGGTTACTCTTTCTCTTTACACCAGCCATTGCATGGTCAAGAGTTGAGCTTGGGAAACATACATGGATGCAAACAGTCGCAGGAGTATTAGTTTCTACTGCAATATCCATTACCTTTTTCTTTGTTCTTTGATACAATACCTGTATTAATGGAAAATCTCAGTATTACACAATTAAGAGAGAAACTACTTAACAAAGATATCTCTGCAACCGAAGCAGTAAACTACTACCTAGACAGAATTGCAAGACTAGAAAAAACTCTCAATGCATATATTACTGTAAACAAGGAAGATGCTTTAAAAAAGGCAAAAGATTTTGACAACAATTTTGACAAATTAAAAGACAAAAAACTCTCTGGTATCCCAATTTCTGTCAAAGATGTCTTCTCTACAAAAGATATACTAACTACATGTGCCTCACACATACTAGACGGATACAAACCTGTTTACAATGCTACTGTTGTACAAAGGATATTAGATGAGCAAGCCATAATCTTGGGAAAAACAAACCTAGACCAATTCTGTCATGGCTCTGGTACAGTTACATCCTACTACGGACCCACTAGAAACCCCTGGGACAAAGAAACTCTCCCTGGAGGATCAAGTGGTGGTTCAGCTGCTGCAGTTGCTGCAGATATGTGTACAGCCTCTGTAGGAACAGAAACTGCAGGCTCCATTAGACTACCAGCATCGTGGTGTGGAATAGTTGGTCTTAAACCTACATATTCCAGAGTATCCAGGTATGGAGTACTTGCGATGGGTTCATCTTTGGACTCTCCTGGACCAATTGTTAAAACAGTAGAAGATGCAGCATATCTCTTAAGCATAATTGCTGGATATGACAAAAATGACTTCACATCCTCCAAAGAACCTGTAAACGATTACTACAAATTACTAGATCCTTCCAAGATTAAAGGTATGAGGTTAGCATTGCCAAAAGAATATTTAGATCTAGATATACAGGATGGTGTAAGAAAAAATTTTGAAAGCAGTATATCCATTCTCAAAGACTTAGGAGCAATAATTGAAGAGGTATCTGTTATGGATCCTAAATTCGCTATGGCTGTATATACCATTACATGTAGAAGTGAGGTATCTTCGAACCTAGCCAGATATGATGGCACAAGATATGGTCTAGAGGGAAGTAAAAATGAAAATGTAAAAGAATATTACGAATCTACAAGAGGAGAAGGATTTGGAGAAGAGCCAAAACGAAGAGTCATGACTGGAACTTTCTCATTGTCTGCAGGATATGCAGATGAATATTTCAAAAAGTCTGAACAGGTTAGACAGTTAATCAAGGATGATTTAGATGGTGTGTTGAAGAAGTATGATGCAATTGTATCTCCATCTACTCCTTCTGTAGCACTTAAAGATGAAGATGCAGATAATCCTCTTTTTGGAGAGATTGCAGATGTACTTGCGGAGGGAAGCTCTGAGGCAGGACTACCTGGTATATCTATACCATCTGGTCTTTCAAACAGAATGCCAACAGGTATTCAGTTTATAGGAAGATATTTTGATGAACAGACAATACTTAATGCAGCTTATGCATTAGAGAAAGAAATTGGAACATTGAAATTAAGGTTGTAGTATATCCTCACTCTCACCATTTATGGATATGACAACCTTGTCCACTGTAGAGAACTGTTTTAATGTTTGAGTAATCTGTCCCCTAATTCTCTCAACCAAACATGCTCCCCCTACTCCCTCACCCAGTTTTTCGTTGAAATCTACATATGCTACTCCCTTAGATATTTTTAATGAGTTAATTGTAACACCAGCAGGAATAGATGAAATATATCCCTTATCTTCCTCTGCACTTGTTGTACCTTTGAGAAGTTCTAACAGTGCAGCTCTTCCAACAGCCTCTGTCTTTACTACCTTTCTACTTACTGCATATACCTTTTCACAATTTTCTGAGTTTGGATCTTTCATAGTATTGCCAAAATACACAAGAAGACTCATTGTGCTATCTATATCACAAAGCTCTTTAAAAAATATGGGTATTTCGAAACTGTCATCATTTGCTACCTCTCCAGATGGATTATCTTTAATAAATACTAACTTCGCATCACCATTACAGATATCTGTGCATGTAACCTCTGCAGTAAATTTTACAAATTCATCTGTATATGAATCTCCAACAGCTTTAGCTTGTACAGTAAGAATTTCTGCACCTGCATCACTAACAAGTGTAATTGGAAAAACTCCTTCAAAGAACCATGAGCCAGGTATCTCTCCTTCAATGTCAAAGGTACAATCCACTTCACTATTTGGGAGAGGTGTTACCATTCTGTATTCCACCCCTTTGGTAGATTTGGTTACAATTTTTTTATCTTCTTCCTGAGTATTACCTTGTTTATTAAAGATTGGAATATATTCTAATATCTGATCTCTGAAGATGTATACAAGAGGAATAAGGATAACAAGAAGAATTGCAATGATAAACAGAATTATGTATTTCCTTTTCATATATATAATATATACCTAATAGAAAAAGAAATGTAAACAGGAAATGTCTCAGAATATGAGGCGCCTGGGACTCGGACCCAGCACCTACTGCTTAAAAGGCAGTTGCTCTAACCGGATGAGCTAGCGCCCCTCATAATTACGAAAGAATTATATCCTTTGAGAAATATATTTACAAGGTATATCTACTAATAAGAATCTATACTTCTAGTTCTTATACCTAACAATTCATGCTTCCTTTTATGAGTAACTGGGTCTGTTGTAATCTTTAATGCAAAATCCGAGAGAGTATAAGACAAAGAATGGACCGCACTTACATCTTTCTCTTCCATAATGTGACTCTCTTTTTCAAAAAGTTCATTACCAAAACTAGAATATATCCTTGGACTTGCTTCCTTTCCCCAGATTATACCGTAGTAACTTCTGCTATTATCTGGTATAAAACCTGGTAATCCAATCCTAGATTGTTTATCCGGTACCCTATTAGCTAGAAACAAGCCCTTCATTCCATCGTCATCGTAGAGAATAATAGATGATTTGCTAATATTTATACTACGAATAGATGGTATCTCCAACGCTTCTTTTAAACTATTACATATGTGGTTTACAGAAAATCTAGCCCTATCTTGATAGTCCGCAAGATTAATTGTTAGAACAGAATTAGGAGGCATAAGTTCTCCAAAAAACTCAAGATTTTCTCTTGCTACTTCTAATCTCGTTCCATCAGATATTTTATTTTCAACATCCTCAATCATATTCTTCCTACTTAAGTTATATCTGAGGATATCGCACCCCATAGCTTTAGTCAAGAGGATATTACCCTTTGTATATTAATCTATCTATTGGTTTGAAACTTCTTCGATGAATAATACAAGGTCCATGTTTTTTCAATACATCCATATGGGACTTGGTACCATAACCCACATGTCTTTCAAAACCATAAATTGGATATTTCTTAGCATAATCATACATAATCCTGTCTCTTACAACCTTGGCTACAACAGAGCTTGCAGATATTGAATAGTGAAATAAATCCCCCTGTGTAATTTTGTTCATTTTGTAATTTGGTATGGAAGATATATTCATACCATCTGCAATTATGTAATCCACTCTCTTTCCAACCTTCTCTTCTACAACCTGCAAAGCTATACTCATAGCCTCAAGTACTGCTTTCTGTATACCCAATCTATCTATATCTGCTGCACTTACTATCCCATATCCAAATGCAAAAGATCTCTCCGTTATCAATGAAAATGCCTCCTCTCTTTTCTTCTTTGTCATCTTCTTACTGTCCCTTACAAATGGTACTACTTGGTCAAGTGAGTTAATAACTACACAACCTGCAACCACAGGACCAGCTAAGGGTCCTCTTCCTGCTTCATCTAAACCTGCAACTATTTGGTATCCCTGTGACCAAAGTTTCTCCTCTAATTTGGTATCTGGATATATAATCATGATATATGATACCATTAAGTATGGATGAAGTTACCTCAACTACAACACTCTCAGAACAATTACAGGAACAACCTGTATCTTCTACTACATCTCTTGGTTCTGTTTTAATTGCATCTCTTTCCATTTCCTTGTTTTTAGTTATTGGGTATTTACTTATTAAGTGGTTTAGGTTTTAATATATATATATATAAATTAAATATTTACTGCCATGTCAGAGGATAAAACATTTTCATTTCTTAAGGGTATATTAGTTGGAGCCATAGCTGGAGCTGTAACAGGAGTACTGTTAGCACCAAAGTCAGGTGTTGAAACAAGAGAAGATTTAAAGAAATTAGCTGTAGATTTCGGAGATAAAGCGAATGAGCTTTACACAAAAGCATCTACTATTCTTAAAGAGAAACTAACTTCACTTAAAAAAGCTGGTAAACAGATAAACCGAGAAAGTTATTTGGAATTAGTATCTCAAGTAGTGGATGAGATAAAAAAGGATGGATTAGTTACTGAAGAGGTCGCACAGAAAATTTCGGCACAATTAAAAACAGATTGGGCTTTAGTAAAGGAAGAGTTAAAGAAATAACACTATATTTAATCCAATCATAAGATTAAATATAAATAAGAGAGACTAGAAATAGTCTCTCTTTCTTTGTAGAATAACAATATTATGCGAGAGTAGTTCAGTTGGCTAGAATGTCTCCTTCCCAAGGAGAAGGTCGCGGGTTCGAATCCCGTCTCTCGCTCCAGATTTCCTATCTATACACCTCTCTTCTGTGTCCTATCCGAAGAATTTTTATTTCATCATCATTTACATCGAATATAACTCTATATTCCCCAACTCTAAAACGAAAAGATCCTGTTCTATAATCAGTTAATGGCTTTGCAAATAGAAGTGGATCCTCTTGTTTACAAAAGAAATCAAGTTTAATAATAATTCTTTTCTGTATAGATTTGGGGAGTTTTTTGATATCTCTTACCGCAGATACTGTAAATCTATATTCCATAGTATTTACAGATTAAGCATTTTCTTCACCTCATTGGCAGAATAAGTTTTTTCCTTTCTTCGTTTATCAATTCTTTCTTTAAGTATTGGGGAAGCCATCGCTTCCAAATCTTCAATTATATCTTCCCACATATCATTAGGAATTAAGACCCCTAAGGCCTTATCGTTTTTCAATACACGATAGAAGGTATTTGTATCAGCAGCATCTTCAAATAAACGGGTTAGACCAGCCTGTGCTTTTTGAATATTTGTAAATTTTTCAGAAGATATTAATTGTCTCATATTACAGAAGTATTACATGATTCTGTAATTATGTCAAGACTGTAGTATAATATCTCACTTCCTTTTTACACTCTTACCTGTTACAATACTGTTACATATGCTGATGTAGCTCAGCTGGTAGAGCACTCCCTTCGTAAGGGATAGGTCGGTGGATCGAAGCCACCCATCAGCTTTTTAAAAATATGAAAACACCTACATACACAATTACAAACCTAATCCTCTCTTACATAGTTAAGTATGAACTTGCCATCAAAGACATAACACACTATCCCCTACCAGAAAAATATCTTCTACCTTTACAAGAAAAATACGGTGCAGAAGATTTAAATGCTCTCGGTGATTTAGTTGGTAATACCATTGGATACAACAAATCACTACAAGTACAAAGAGGACAAGAGTTAGCCTCCCAGAGAAAAAATCTTCAACTATTCATAAATATCCGGAATGCTAAAGATTACATAAATTCCTACACTACAAATAGCTCTCTTAAACCATCCATAGAACTCTCTTCACACCTTAATAAACTAGCAATGAAAGGACTTGTAGATGATTGGGATTTGGCAAAATTAAAAACATTCTCAGAAAAACCAAACGAGATATATGACACATGGTTTAAGATGAGAGACTACTACCCACACATTGACTCTGCATCGCATTTTAATGAGATTTTCGAATGGATAAAAGATGGAAAAGATTCAAATCACAAACTTATTAAATTCGCTGCCCTTACATACGAATTCATAGACAAAGCGCCATATTTTGTAGGAAACCAAATTACAGCAATACTTACCCTTGAAATACTTGCTAAGCAGTATGGATACAATCCAGATAACTTACTTCCTTTCTTCAAATCCATAAACAACATATCCCAAGATTTACTAGATGCATTTAAGATATCTAAGAGTAAAAGAGATCTAACCACCTTCATAGAAGCATTCCTTTACGCCATATCTCTTACTGCCATAGATGTATCCAGAGAATTAAAAGATACATATACAAAGAAAGTTAAAAAACAGGGAGCCTTAGAGATATCACTAAACCCAAGACAGATTAAAGTCATGGATTACATAACTCTTAATCACAAGATTACCAGAAGTAAATACACCAAGATGATGGGTGTATCCTTTATGACCTCCTACAGAGATCTACAAGAAATGGTAGATAAGGGATATATCAAACAAAAAGGACAAGGAAGAGGAACCTTCTATGTCCTCTCCAAAGAACAGGAAGATATTGTCTTGGAAATTGAATAATCTAGTTAAACTTGTTAACATTACTAACTATGGAATATGACATCATCGTTGGTTTAGAAATACATGTACAAACTAAAACAGAATCTAAAATGTTCTGTTCTTGTCCTACAGGATATTTCCAGAAAGATCCAAACACGCATGTATGCCCTGTATGTTTAGGACTCCCAGGAGCGCTACCAGTTCCAAACAGAAGAGCAATTGAACTATGCATACTCATGGGACTTGCTACAAATTGTAAGATAAACCAGAACATATACTTCGACAGAAAGCATTACTTCTACCCAGACTTACCAAAAGGATACCAGATTAGTCAGTACAAAGACCCAATCTGTTCAAACGGCAAAGTAACCTTACCCTCTGGAGTAGAAATTGAAATAGAGAGAATTCATCAGGAAGAGGATGTTGCTAAATCTACCCATCACAAAGAGGTTTCTACAAACAAAGATTATTCACTCATAGATTACAATAAATCCGGCATTCCACTCATTGAGATAGTAACTAAACCATGTATCCGCAGTGCTAAAGATGCAAAAGATTTTGCCACACAAATTAGACAGATTTGTAGATACTTAAATATCTCTGATGCAGATATGGAAAAGGGACAGATGAGATGTGAACCAAATATCTCCATACAGGAGAAAGGCAAATGGAAATATGAAGATGGAAAAATATTACCTGTTGGAGATTACAAATTAAATAACAAGGTTGAAGTAAAAAATATTGGCTCCATAACTGCAGTAGAGAAATCCATAGAATATGAAGTAAAGAGATTAACAGAGGAAATAACAAATGGAAAAGAAATAATACAGCAGACAAGAGGTTGGAATGCAGATAAGGGAATTACAGAATTCCAAAGAAGCAAGGAAACAGCAGACGATTACAGATATATGCCAGAACCAGACATCCCTGTAATTGAAGTCTCTAAAAAAGATATTGAAAGAATATCTAACGAGCTTGTAGAACTTCCACACGAGAAGATAACAAGATATACAAAGGATTACGATATCTCTACATACGCCGCAGAAGTTATTTCTTCTACAAAAGAAAACGCCTCTTACTTTGAATCTCTTCTTGCAGAGCTTAAGCCATCTCTAGATGAGAAGACTGCTGCAAAAGAGGCAGCCAATTGGTTAATGGGTACAGTATATTCAATTGGTAAAGATGTAGATATTAAAGATTTAGCATTACTAATTAAAAAATTTAGAGATGGAATCATAACAAAGGGAGTTGCGGAAGAATTACTTAAAAACTGTCTAGAAAACAACAAAGATATATCGGATGAGTTAGAAAAGTTTGAAAGTTCTTCAAAAGAAAACTCTGAAAAATTGGAAGATATTGTAAAAGATATAATTGCAAAAAATCCTAAGGCAGTAGCAGATTACAAAGGTGGTAAAGAATCTACAATTGGCTATCTCGTAGGACAGGTTATGCAATCTACGAAAGGTAGTGCAAACCCAAATGAAGCGAAGAATATATTAGTAAAGTTACTTAAATGAAAATAGATGTAAAACATATAGCAGATTTATCTAGAATAGCTCTTACACAGAAAGAGTTAGATAAATTTACACCACAGATGGAGACAATATTACAATCTGCATCTGAATTAAAGAATGTAGATACTGATAATATGGCACCAATGAAAAAACATAGACCATTTTCAGACTTAAGAGATGATATCCCTACTCCATCACTTACTCAGGAAGAGGTATTAAAGAATGCTAAACATACTGAGAAAGGATATGTTAAGGTATATGGAAAAATATTTGGTGACATTGAAGAAAGTTAGTATCTCTAGTAAAATACTCCCTGTATAAGCCGAGGTGGTGAAATTGGCAGACACGCTTGCCTTAGGAGCAAGTGGGAGTAATATCCCTTGCAGGTTCAAATCCTGTCCTCGGCACCATATATTTTTTACTTACAATACATGCTAAAGAAAATCATAAAACCATTTCAAGAAGTACTACTTGAACGAAAGCTGTGCGTTGGATGTACAGGACAACTAGAGAATTCCAAAAGATTAGGAAACCTCTCAGATAATAGATTCATGGTACAGTGCAAATGCAAAAGAAGATATGTATTTGACAAAGAAATGAACAAATACCAAAGAGCTACATTCGCAGAAGAACAACAAATACTAAAACAGATCAAAAAAGATAGTGAATAGTTATCTTCACAAAGTATTCCAATTATAGTAGAATTCTTAAGGTTATGCCGCTATCGTCTAGTGGCCTAGGACAACAGGTTTTCATCCTGTAAACCGGAGTTCGATTCTCCGTAGCGGTACCATATTATTTTATCTGCCCAAACCATGTACGAAACAGAAACAAAAATTAAAACTCCAACAGAGAAAATCGCTGCAACCTTTTCCTCTATTGGGCAGTTTTTACTTTCCTTTTTAGAAACAATTGTTGTAGCACTAGTAATATCCATTGTTTTGTATCTGTTTATCATGACTCCTCATGAAGTTATTGGTAACTCCATGCATCCAACATACCAGAATGGAGAATACCTAATGGCAAACAAGCTATTGTACAGATTCCAAGATCCACAAAGAGGTGATGTCATAATCTTTAAATATTCAGATACACAAGACTTCATAAAAAGAGTCATCGGTCTTCCAGGTGACAAAGTTATGCTAAAGGACGGACATATATATATCAATGATCAGCTGCTTGATGAGTCTGCCTATTTAAGTAATTCAATCTATACCAACGGAGGAGAATTCCTCCACGAGGGAGAAAGTATCACAGTTCCTGACAATGAATACTTTGTATGTGGAGACAACAGACCACACAGTTCAGATTCTAGAACCTTTGGCCCAGTATCCAAAGATAATATAAAGGGAAAAGCATGGCTTGTTTACTTCCCATTCTCACAATTCAGAATAGCCCAGCACGAAACATATTCTAACCTCTAGACCTCTTGCGTGAAACGTGGTAAATTGATAGGGTAAAGATGAAAACATTCGTTATAGCAAATCAAAAAGGAGGAGTCGGTAAAACAACAACTGCAATTAATCTTGGAGCTAGTTTAGCTCTAAAGAAGAAAAAAGTCCTCCTAATTGACCTAGATCCTCAATCTAACCTTTCTTCTGGAATTGGCTTTACACAACAGTTTGACAAACAGAATTGGAGTTCTTCAGATCAACCACCATACAAAAGTATCTATGATGTACTTGTACAAGACGATCCTCTCTCCTCTGTATTTGTAGCTACCTCTACTCCAAATCTTTTCCTAGTTCCATCACATCTTTCACTTGCAGGTGCAGAAATTGAGATGGTAAATATGCTCTCAAGAGAAACACTTCTTAAAAAAGCTCTCTCAAAATTTACAGAAGATTTTGACTATGCCATTATTGACTGTCCACCATCCTTAGGATTGTTAACTATAAACGCATTAATTGCTGCAGAGAAGCTTCTAATTCCAATCCAGTGTGAATATTTTGCCCTAGAGGGCCTAGGACAGTTACTAGAGACTACAAAGTTAATTAAAGGTATCAATCCCTCATTAACAATTGGGGGCGTAATATTGACCATGTACGACAGCAGAACAAGACTCTCTGGAAGTGTTGTTGCAGATGTTCAATCCTTCTTTGGAGATGTTGCCTTTAATTCCATTGTACCAAGAAATGTTAGACTCTCCGAAGCTCCATCATATGGACAAACAATATTCCAGTATGACAAGAAATCTACAGGAGCACTAGCCTACAAGAGTTTAGCTTCTGAGTTTATACAGCGTTTTGACGATTAATTTTTACATTACATAATATGCAAAACAACGAAAGACTGGGAAAAGGATTAGCTGCATTAATTAGTACAAATGAGATTGACAATACTAATAGTGCGTACAATCCAAATTTCGACATAAACAAAATAGAGGCAAACCCATACCAGCCTAGAATGCATATAGATCCAGAGGAACTCATAGATATTGCAGACTCCATAAGAGAGCATGGAGTAATACAACCATTAATCATTACAAAAGACAAAGATTCTGACAAATATTTTCTCATTGCAGGAGAACGAAGACTTAGAGCTTCACAACTAGCAGGTTTAAAAACAGTCCCTGTAGTTATACAAGAGTCCTCTCCTCAAGATATGCTAGAGCTAGCAATTATTGAGAATATCCAAAGAAAAGACCTTAATCCTCTTGAAGAGGCATATGCATTTAAAAAGATGCAGGAAGAGTTTGGCATTCCCCAAAGAGATATTGCAAGAAAGGTTGGTTTAAGTAGAGTAGCAATTACAAACAAGATTAGATTACTTACCATACCAAATGAAGTTAAGGAAGATGTTCTAAACGAAAAGTTAAGTGAGGGACATGCAAGAGCTCTTCTTGGTATCAAAGACAAAGTCTCCTTAATTGCAGCTGCAGATTTAGTAGTGAAGCGAGGTATGAGTGTAAGAGAAACAGAAGCCTTAGTTAGAAAAATTAACTTTGGTAAAGGTTCTACTACTAGAAACTGGAAACGAAGTGATGAAGAAACAGATAACTACTCCAGATTATTAAGCAAAAAATTAGGATACACAGCACATATATCTAAAATGACAAAAGGTGGAAAAGTCGTAATTAGATACAATACACACAAGGAATTGAAGGAATTAATGAGTAAATTACTTTAAGCAGTTACTTCCTGTCTTAGCTTCTCATACATAACTACAGCAGCACTCGCACTTACATTTAGTGAACCAATGCCCTCTCTCATTGGTATAGATATTTTTTCATCTGCTCTCTCGAGTAATCCAGCAGTAATCCCTACATCTTCAGCACCCATTACAAAAGCTACTGCACCCTTTAGATTTGTCTCAAAATATACCTTTCCATCCATATGTACAGCAAATATCTTAATGTTGTTTTTCGTAAGAAGTTTTAGAGCATTAAAAAGATTTGTTTCTACAAGCGGTATTCTTTCTGCAGCTCCCATGGATATTCTAATTGTTTCGTTTGTTATTAAGTTCTTCTCTTGAGGATTAACAATAATGCCGTTTACACCAACTGCAAATGCAGTTCTCATAATCGCTGCAATGTTTTGGGTATATTTAAGATCATCTAATACTAAAAAGAATGGCTGTTTACCTTCACTTGAAAGCTTGTCTAAAAGTTCCTCTAAATCCCAGTTGTTCTGGGAGTACATATATCCTAAAATACTTTCACTATTTGAATTTCTAAGTCTTCTGGTAATAATCTTTCTGGAGACTTTCAATACAGGGATGTTCTTCTTACCTGCTATCTCTACAATCTCCCTTACCTTCTCATCTTTGAAAGCATTTGCTGCAATATACAGCTTGTCAAAATCTCTACCCTCTTTCAAAAGCTCAAGGATAGCATTCTTACTTTCTACCTGTATGAATCTTGTTTTTGACATAATTGGTATCTTCCTAGACAGATTCTACCACATCTACATAGTACTGACCTCTTTTAAATCCAGTCATCCTTCTAAACTGTACTACTCCATCTTTGTGAGCGTGTATTGAGTAATCTTTTGACATGTATGTATTCTTTCCAGAATGATACACAGATCCTCTCTGCTTAACTATTATATTTCCATTTTTTACAACTTCTCCAGCAAACTTTTTTACCCCAAGTCTTTTTCCTGCTACATGTCCATTGTTTGATGTGCTTGCTGCTCCTACTACGTGTGACATTGTCCTCTATTAACAAAATTATTTAATTGCAGTTATCTTCTGCGTAGAACAAAAATGTTCCTTGTGATAATACTATTTTTTCGTTTCCACATCAAGTCCCTTCCCTTACAAAGTTCTCCATTTACAACATCCCATTTCTTGTCAAAAATATCTCGGATACTGAATGTTTTCCATCCTGTATGGGTTTTGTAAGATGGGATTATGACTACTACAACAAACCCTTCATGGGCAAATCTATTTAGGATATCTATTAATCCAAGATACAAAGCTTTGACTCTTTCAAGATATACATCGGCTCTGTTTGGAAAAAGGACTCTTCTTTGGGGAGGTCCCATGTATGGCTCACATACTACACATTTAACTTCAGTCTTTTTTAAATCACTAACTATTCTTGCTGGGGGATTTGTAACATCCATCTGGAACACCTTGTATTTGACATCTCCAATTTCTCCTATACCAGAGAGCCATTCAATATTTTTCTCTGTATATTCAATCGCTTTTTCATCAATATCTGATCCTAGTAAGTCAAATCCAAGAATTCCTGCTTCCATAAGTATTGTTCCAGATCCACAGAATGGATCCCAAACAATACCATCTTTTCTACCTGTAAGATTTACCATGATTCTTGCTAATTTAGGAGGAAGTGTTCCCATTTCTAAGTCTGTATGTGGCTTGTCCATATCTCTCTTTGCAAAACCATCTACATCTTGCACAGATATTGTACTTCCGTATATCTCTTCATTCTCTGTGCGAATAATACATAGCTCAAACCCTTTTTCTAAGATACTGTTCCCAACAATTTGTGCAGAATTTAGTGCACTGCTTCTGGAAAGTGGATTAACAAATCTAGATGGTCTTCCTACTTCTTTAAGACCAACCTTTATCTGCTTACCAAGCTTTCTAAGAAATCTTGAGTCTGTGGATTCTGGATTACCTAAAATGCTTAAACCAAATATTACTTTGTCTTCTTTCTTAGAGAAATCGTTAAGGAATGTATCTAAATCTTCTATTATGTATCCAAATCTTATGAATCCACCAAGTCTGTTGAAGACTTTTTTAAGCACCTCCTCGGAAATATCGTTACTTTTAACTAGAAGAATATTATTTGAATATCTATGAATTGTATCTTTGTTTAAACCAAAGGTATTAAAAACAGAAACAAGTTCTGCAAAAGATAAATCCTGAAAATTTCCTGACTCAAAATAGTACTGTTTGGGCATTATCCTATTTTCTTAACAAGAACTTTTGTTATTAATGGTCTTGAACCGAAATGCTTTCTATATCTGGATTTAGCCTTATACTTAAGACCATTTATCTTCTCTCCTTTTTTCTGAGAGGAGATTTCCAAAGAAACTTTAGAACCTTCAATATATGGGTTCCCTATTTTAATATCTTCACCATCAGCAATTAAGAGAACCTCAGAGATTTCAATCTTGTCTCCTTTGTTACCTACTAATTTGTTAATCTCGTATTCTTTTCCTTCATATACCTTGAGCTGTACTCCAGAGATAGCAATTACTGCAAATTTATCCTTAGAAACTTTTTTTGTTTCTTCTTTAACAACCCTCTTAGTTACATTCTTAGGTGTTTTTTTAATTTCTTTTTCTATTTCTGCCATAGGAAACGATTTTAAGTTAATATTGTCAAAAAGTCAATAAATCTAAGATATTTCATACACATCTAATATATCTTCACTTTTGTTTTTTGTCTTTCTAAGATATTTCATATATATATTCTGTACAATACCCATAGAAAATAGTGTCATTATAGTTACAGTACCACCTGAGCTCATAAGTGGAAGTGGAATACCAGTGGCTGGTATAGCTCCAAGATTTGTTCCTACATTAATAAAAACTCCAAGAAGGATTTGTAACCCTACTCCTATGCATATCAAGGATAACATCCTATCTTCTACCAAATTCATTCCTGTTATAAAGCATACAAGCACTATTGCTGCATACAGGCCTAAAAGAAAGAGACTTCCAACAAGACCAAACTCTTCTGCATAGGAAGCAAATATGAAATCAGTTTCGTGCTCTGGTATGAACTCACGTTTACTTTGGGTACCATTTCCAAATCCTTTTCCAAATATCTGTCCAGAGCCTATGGCTATTCTAGATTGGTTAACATTAAAACCAATATTACTTTCTGTTTCGGCTGGATTAAAAAATGCTTCTATTCTGTCTTTCTGGTAATCACGCAATACACTATCCCATACGACAGAGAGTAAAACCCCAAGAAGTAAGGCAACAGAAAGAGAGATTACAACAAGTATTTTAGACATCCTTCTTGAATATATTGAAAAGATGGCAATCACAATTCCCAAGATGACAAGAGCGTACCAATACCAATTACCCGTTATAGCTGCCACCAAAAACCCTGCAGTTATACTACCGATTATTGTTACCAGCACACTGTTTCTAAAAGGATTACTAAGGCCAAGAAATGCTAGCAGAAACCATATACTCATAATTAACAGGGACATACTTCCACCTGGTTCAAGATAAATGAGGAGAAAAATAACCAAAGTACTCGCAAGAGTAATTAGAAAGAGTATCCATTCATTGAATTTCTCTTTCATAGACATAATGCTTGCTGTAATTAGAATAACAGAAAGTTTTGCGATTTCAGATGGTTGTATCTGAAATCCACCTATGACTAACCATCTTCTTACACCGTTAATAACTGGAGCAAAGAATAATGTGATTACAAGAAGAGCTACAGTAACACCATATATTAGAGCTAATACCTGCCAATACTTAAGATATGTCAAATCAACTTTAGAGAAGAAGAGAAATCCTAGCCATCCAATTCCCAAAGCTATGACTTGTTTCCAAACAATACTAAGTTCTCCAAGACTTCCATCTGGAAGTATCCTCGTAGAAAGAAGCGTTATTACTCCAAGAGCAGATAGAAGTATTAGTGGTAAAACAATTACTATGTTTGAACCAAAAAAAGTCCTTTTCTTAGAAATGTTAATTGGCATATGAAGATTTTAGCACCTAATCTTTATCCTGTCTTCTCATAAAGGCTGGAATATCCAAAGGATCTTCTCCATCCTCTTGAGGAATGTTTATTGTGGCTTCAGACTTCTTAACAGATTCATCATCATGCTCTTCTTTCTCGTCGTCATCTCTTTCAAATGTTTCCAACACCTCATCTTTATTATCTAGAATGTCTTCATCATCATCTATATCTTCTTTCTTTTCCTCTTCTTTAAATCCAAATGTTCTAAGAGGTTGTCCTGTTGTTTTCTGTAATTTAGTGTATACCTGTTTGTTCTCGTCAAAGCCTGTTGCTACAACTGTAATTGTTAATTCATCTCCCGCATCTGGATCAATTTGTGCACCAAATTTAATATTTGCTGAAGGGTCTACTGCTTCTTTAATTAATTCTGAAACCTGACTAATCTCTGAGAGTGTTAAATCTGCACCAACGACATTGTAAAGAACACCAGTTGCACCCTCGATAGACATATCCAAAAGAGGACTTGTAGTTGCTTTTCGAGCGGCTTCTGCAGCTCTATTCTCTCCACTTGCTCTACCAATACCCATAAGGGCAGTGCCAGCATTTTGCATAACTGACTTAGCATCATTGAAGTCTGCATTGATATATCCTGTTTCGCTTATGAGGCTGGAAATGCTTCTTACACCCTCTGCAAGCACAGAGTCAACCTTCTTCATAGCATCTATGAACGAAAGCTTCTCACTTTCATCAATTATCTCTAATAACCTTTGGTTTGGAACAACTATCAAGGTATCTACCTTATCTCTAAGTGCTGCAATACCCTCTTCGGCTATTTCTTTTCTTTTGTTTCCTTCAAAATCAAATGGCTTTGTAACAACCGCTACTGTTAGTGCACCCATGTTCTTTGCAACACCTGCAATTATTGGTGCTGCTCCTGTACCAGTTCCACCCCCCATACCTGCTGTAATGAAAACCATATTTGCACCCTCCAGAAGCTCCTGTATTTGGTCTAAACTTTCCTCTGCAGATTGTGCACCCATCTCATGGTTACCACCAACTCCAAGTCCGTGTGTTAAATCTTCTCCAAGCTGAAGTGTAACAGGTGCAGAAGACATTTTTAATGCCTGTGCATCTGTATTAAAGGCCATAAATTCAACTCCAGAGATATCGTAGTCATTCATCATTGTGTTGATGGCATTACATCCACCACCACCGACTCCAACTACCTTAATTTTTGCTACTGGATCTACATTGGTTGTAACTAACATAACACTTTACTCGATAATTTTAATTAAGGCAGTAAAGACTTAAACCATTCTCCGACTTTTTCAAAGAATCCGTTTACATTAACCTTTCCCTTCTCATTTCCACTTATATCTACATCATCATCTAGGGCATGTTTAATCAAGCCTTGTACACAAGCAAAAGATGGATCGGAGATCTCCTCTGTCATTCCTGAAAGACCTGAAGGATATCCTACTCTTGCTGCGACTCCAAATACACTTTGCGTCAATTTCGTTATATTTCTTAGTAATGCACTACCCCCTGTTAAAACTACACCTGCTGGCATAGCAATATCGTAGCCTGCTTTTGAAACATTCTCTTTTGCCATTTCAAATATCTCTTCACATCTGGCCTCTACAATCTTCTGAATCATCTCCTTTGAAACACTTTTCTCTACACCAAAATCAGAAAGATCTACCTCATCGCTCTTGGTTTTCTTCTCAACAGGTTCATCTGCTCTTCTTAAAAGCGCAGGAGTTGAGTCCATATCTTTACCTTTTTTAACATTGCATTTGTTATCTAATATGTCTGACATGTTTACCTTTATTTTTTCTGCATCCTCAAGAGATACCTGAAGACCAATTGCTATATCACTGGTAATACTATTTCCTCCAAGAGGAATAGATGAGCTATAAATGATAGCACCCTCTTCAAATATCGCTATACATGTTGTACCAGCACCAATATCCATTAATGTAACACCCAATTCTTTCTCAGTATCCGTAAGTACTGAAAGTGATGATGCCCAACCATTGAAGATTACATCATATACATGAAGGCCAATCTGTTCTACGCACTTTTTAATATTCTGCCAGTAAGAATTTGGTGCAGTTATGATATGTGTTTCTACCTCTAATCTTCCACCACTCATCCCAATGGGATATTTAATTCCACCTTGATTATCTACTACAAATTCTCTAGGGATTATATGGATAGGATTTAAATTGTCTGGCAAGGAAAGTGTTCTAGCATTTTCAATTGCTCTGTATGTATCGTCGATTGTTATTTCACTACCTGCAACAGCTACTACTCCCTTGTTATTTAAACTTGTAACTAGCTCACCATTTATTGAAACATATACATCTGAGATTGTGACACCTGCCATTCTCTCCGCAGCCGTTACACTTTCAGATATTGCGTTAGTTGCATCATCTATATTTACTACCACACCTTTCTTTATACCCTTACTCGGATATGTACATACTCCGATAACGGAAGGTGTTTTATTATCCTCTACAGAGGATATTACTGTTGTAATCTTTGAGGAACCTACATCTATAGCTGTTATTATTTTTCGTGCCATAATCTTTAAGGCAGTAATTTTACATCAAATTATTATATTGAAAGAACAACACTAAACAAGTTCTCTATAATAATATAATCAAAATTATATATATACGCAAGAACTTTATCAATTCTTAATCACTGGTCTTTCAAATCTTACATCCAATGACTTGAACTTAATCTTATCACTTTTGATTTTCCCTGCAACTATTACTAATCTCTCAAGTTGTGTATCTAAATCTTCACCCAATGAAAACCGCAGTATCTTGCCATCTATTGTCTGCAGTTCCAAAATATCTCCACTCAGAGTAACACTTTTAATATTATAACCTAGCGCTTCAGTTACCTTTGTAACTTTGGAAATACTTTCCATAACCAATAATTTTTCTTTACCGTTTTCTAATTTAGATATATCTACAGAGGATGATGTAAGAAGATATAGTTTGTTTGTTTCGATATAGTTCATACAACAGTCTCTAGTTTCCCCTTCACATACCCTCTCAAGCATAATTCCTTCGTTAGAGAGTACATAGCATTGGTCTCCATTTAAAACAGAAAGTAATTCTGGTTGGTATATTTCAACAAAGATTTCTAGTTTATTTGGAAGAGATTTTTTAACATCTGCACTTTTAATGTAGGAGATGTTAGATACTAACTGACTATTTAATTCACTCGGAGAGAGTAAAAAGAAGTTCTCCCCTACACTATTCTCTTCTATGTATTTTGAAATGTCGTTAAGGATATTTTGTGGTATTTCAGCACCAGAGATATCATATATCTCATACTTTTTAATATTCCAGATACCTACTAAATTTGTAACTATAATTAAGAGTATTACTATGGTTACGAAGAGGTTCTTCCTAATAAATGCAACTGGTTTAAATCTAGATACTTTATCTAATATATGGTTAGTTGGCTGTTTTGTAATTTCCATATATTTAGTTTATCCATTATTTAAAACGATTGGAAGAGTGGTACAAAATACTATGGGAGTGGTATAATAACAAACCGTTGTTATAGAGAAAATAGATCTTTAAAAAGAGAGGATAGGGAGAAAATGGATATAATGAATCTGTACACCTTTAGCTGTTGGGGGTACCTTCATCCTGGAGATTTCGGTGGTTGGGTTCATGGACAGGAGATTAAAAAAGGAATCTCATTTTGTTCCTACTATCCTAAAGATGGGCTTGCCTTTCTTTCACCATGTGGAGCACTTCTTCTGGAGAATGGAGAAAAAATTACGACTTCAAAAGTAATAAACCAGGCATATTTCTCAGCAAAAGAACCTGAAGATTTTCCAACGAGACATATCTGCAGAAAGCACTGTAAAAAAATTCTGCGGACTTTAACCAAAGAATATGCCGATGTAAAGAATCTTCTTGTCTTAGTAACATTCGAGGATGAATTGTTCTTGACTTTCGAAGATGTACTTACACGTTTGCGTGTGAAAGAAGATTCAATCGTCAATTACGAAGCAAATCAAATTGTAACAGGCAATGGAAGAAGTGAAGACTATTATGTTCGTTACGTTATCTTTCAGATGCCAAACAAACATCGTACCGGAATTATTTCCAACGGTAAATATCTCTACAACGACAACGGCGTACTAAAAGTACTAAACTGACCCAATAGGGTTCTATGATAATTTTCATATACACATCATAGAACCCTAGAGAGTCCCTTTGTGAATATTCAATAGAAAATTTGTTTGGAGCGAGAGACGGGGTTCGAACCCGCGACCTACACATTGGCAATGTGTCGTTCTAGCCAACTGAACTACTCTCGCATGGTGCCGAGACCCAGGTTCGAACTGGGGACCCTTTGTTCTTCAGACAAATGCTCTACCAGCTGAGCTATCTCGGCATTTACAAGATAATAACAAGTAAAGAGGAAATTTTCAATTATTTGCTATCCTTAACACCTTTTCTTTAAAATCATTTTTAACAAACCTTTTAGCATATTTTGCAATCTTACTATGGTTCCACTTCTCTCTTTCAAATCTTTTAAACACTTTCTCAAATTCTGCTACATCCAAAGTACTAAAAAACAAACCAGTAGAACCTTCACTTAAACTCTCCACAATACCCCCACCCTTGTAAGCAAGAACAGGAATACCACACAGCATAGCTTCAATTGGGAAAATACCAAAATCCTCAATTCCACACTGAATATATCCAGAGGCACTTGAAAGTAATTCCCACTTCTCTTTATCGGATATCTTTCCTAAAAAATGTATATTCTTGTATCTTTGGTATTTCCTTTTTAACTTTCCCTTCATACTTCCAGTACCTACAATTTTAAGCTCAAAACCTAATTTACTTGCACACTCTAGAAGAAAATCTCCACCCTTATTTGGCTCGAAAGGAGCACCAGAAACAAAATAGCTCTCCCTGTTTTCGTATATCTTTCCAACATATTCATCTACAGGAGGATATATTACATGGTCTATTTTTCTTCCCCAGTATTTCTGAGCACGATCTCTTGTAAAGTTGGAGTTTGTAATTATTATGTCTGGTCTATTACATGCAGATGTATCCCATACCCTCATTTTGTTTAAGAGCATAATCCAAATGAATTTGAATATTCCATATTTCTCCCCAACCCTTTTGGTATATATATCCCTCATATCCCAGGCATATCTCATAGGGGAGTGAAGATAGCAGATATGCTTGCAGTAAACCTGAGTAATTACTCCGTGAGCTACACTTGAACTAAAGGAGATTACTAAATCATAGTTGGAAAAGTCAAATTGTTCTATGGCAAATGGCCACAAAGGATATGTATATCTGTAAATCTTTTTAATAAAGGGAAGTTTGTTTAAAAAGGAAAAATGTATATTGGATTTATTTATCTTTTTTGAAATATCTTCCTTACTTCCAAACAAAGCATATATATCTGCTTGAGGGTATATATCTAGGAATTTTTCCAACACCCTATTCGCACCACCCATGCTGAAAAGCGACTCTGTGACAAAAGCTACTCTATTTTTCATAGACAATGATAGTACCCTTACCCTTCGTGAAATTTCTAGGTTTGGCAAATACCATTAAACCACCAAAGGCAATTAAGATTACACCACTTACTAAAATTGCTTTGTCAAAGGGAATGGCAGTATTAATCGGAGTGTACTGTTTTGCTCCAATCTTAAATATCGCTGAATCTGGCTTGACTCTGAGAATATTTGTTGGAGGGCTACCATCTTTTAGCATCACACTCTGGAAAAGATTATCCCCATTGTCAAATTCCCAATCCAATACTGTATTACCTGGCTTTACAATCTTAAATGCTAACCTTGCCATAACATCTGGTTTAGCTCCTGTTTTATACAAAGTGCCACTACCAGATTGTGTGAACCCAGTAAGCATGACTACACCATTTTCGTTATCTATGGTACTTTCATCGTTTGGCCACTGTTCAAACAGTAGATTGTTTCTTTCTGCTTTCTCTAATTTTAGATATGCTGGGTCAAAAGTTACGACAAATCTGGCAGATGTAAGCTCTTGTCCCCCACTATCTATAAGGACATCTACTAGAAATCCTTCATCTTTGTTTACCACATCTCCACCGTTTGGGTAAAATGAGAAATTCGGCTCAGAAGCAAATATACTTCTTAATGGGAAAAACATTAATGATGAAAGGATTATGAGTAATTTGAATATTCTACTTGTTGTCATAGTTAAAATATTACCATAATATATGGTGGTATGGAAAATCTAAAAATATTTTTCTTGGCAGTAGTACAAGGAATATCTGAATTACTTCCGATATCTAGTAGTGGGCATCTTATACTCTTTGGGAGATTGATAGAAATGGAAGTATCTACACTCCTACTTACTACACTACACATAGGAACAAGCCTTGCAATTATTGTCTTTTTTAGAAAAAGGCTTTTCTCAAATCTTTTTACCAAAAAGAAACTCGTTTTCTACCTTAAAATTCTAATGTCTATTATCCCAGCAGCCATTTTGGGAGTACTTTATGAGGACAAGGTCGAACAGATACTAAGATATACATGGATTATTGCTGCTTCATTGATATTCTGGGGAATACTTATGATAATTGCAGATGGTATAAAAATACCAAGAAGATACAAAAACATAGAAGATATTCCATGGAAAAAAGCATTAATTATTGGAATATCTCAGATAATCGCGTTGGTACCAGGGACATCTAGATCTGGGATTGCAACTTTAACAGGTATAACTTTGGGCATAGATAAGTACAGAGCTTTCGAATACAGTTTAATTTTAGGAATCCCTATCCTTCTTGGCTCATCTCTCTGGGAGATATGGAAAGCCCTTACTATTGAACCAACCTACCCCGTTGAATTACTTCCTGCTGTTTTGCTTAAGATTGGCATAGTCATTATTGTTCCTTTTGTTGTTGGATATGCCTCTCTTGTAATACTTAAGAAAGTAAAGAGAGAAAAATGGTTAACCGTATTTGGAATTTATAGAATAATATTGGGAACAGTCATATTACTCTTTCTATAATACAGCTCTCAAATCTACACCCGTCATATTCGCAGGTGTCTCCATGCCAATTAGTCCCAGACATGTAGGGGCAATGTCTGCTAGCAAGCCAGTTTGTCTTGCATTTGGCCCAGTCCCTATCTTTCTAATTGGGATACCTGCTTTAGGATAAACCTCTTCCATATCATTGAGTAGAATTAATGGAACTGGGTTGTTTGTATGAGCAATATCTATCTCTTTGGTAACCCTGTTTATCATGGTCTCACAATTTCCATGATCTGCAGTAATTACTACTGCCCCTCCCATTGCCAAGGTTTCTTTAGTAACATCTCGAACACATTCATCTACAATTTCATTGCTTCTAACTGCTGCATTAAAATCTCCGGTATGCCCTACCATATCTGGATTTGCGAAATTCATGAGGATAAAACTGTAATCATTTGTTGCTATATCCTTAATTCTTCTTACTGCCTCATCTCTAATTAACAGTGCACTCATTTCTGGTACTTGAGCATAATTATCTACCTTAGGAGAAGGGATATTAAAGAAGTCTTCTCCCTCATGTGGAGCTTCTATACCACCATTAAAGAAGTATGTCACATGCATGTATTTCTCAGTCTCAGATATATGTATCTGCTTCTTACCATTTTCTGACAAATATTCTGCAAGTGATTTCTTAACTGGCAGGGGTGGAAATACTACATTAGCAGTCAATCCTTCCTCATAACCTGTCATTGTTGCGAAATAGATATCATTGGGATAGTTTCTTCTACTGAAGTGTGTAAAATCCTTCTGAACAAAAACCTTTGTTAGTTGTCTAGATCTGTCCTCTCTAAAGTTCCAAAAAAGTACAGCATCTCCCTCCTTTACTACTCCAACTGGAAGCCCCTGTGCATCTACACACACTCTTGGTTTAAAATGCTCGTCATCTTCACCTAGGGTATATGCCCTCTGCACAATCTCTCTTGGATCTACAAATGTTTCGTCAGCTATACCAACCATGCACTCATATGCCAATTTGGTCCTTTCCCACCTACTATCTCTGTCCATGCCATAAAATCTTCCCATTATACTCGCAATTTTCCCAACTCCTAGTTCATCTATCTTCTCCACTAGTTTACTAACATACAGATATCCATCTTTCTGTCCTGTATCTCGACCATCGAGCATGATATGAATATATGGATCAATACCATAGGCTTTACATACCTCCAAGAGAGAGAAAAGATGCTTAATGTGTCCATGAACACCAGCAGCACTAAGAACTCCTGTTAGATGTAATTGGGTTCCTCTCTTGTGAACAAGATCTATCATTTCCTTAATTACGGGATTGGTATCCAGCTCTTTTGCAGATATTGCATCATTAATTCTTGGTAGTGTTTGGTACACCACTTGCCCCGCTCCAATATTCAAATGTCCAACCTCAGAATTTCCAGCTTCTTCAGATGGAAGCCCTACATGTGTTCCAGAAGCATGTATTAATGTAGACCTTCCATAGGTCCATACAGTATCTAGAAATGGGGTTTTTGCAGCTAGTACAGCATTCCCCTCTGGATCTGGATGTATACCAAATCCATCCATGATAATTAGAGTTACAAACTTTCTAACATCTAAAACTCTTTGAGGATCCTCTCCGCTCTTAAATTGTTTTTTAAATATGTTCATTTGGCAGTAGTAATAATTTGAGACCTTAACTATAATATACCGTAATGGTAGATTTACGCAAAAAAGATATACAAAAATTAAGTACTGATCTCATAGATATAGTAAAAAATCTAGATCTAGAAAAGAAAAGAGAAAGACTTCTCAATCTTCAGAACGAAACATTGAAAGAAAATTTCTGGGAAGATTCTGTACATGCAAAGGAAGTCATGAGAGAAGTTGGAGCCTTGCAAGAAGAAATTAACAGTATTGACTCTCTTAAGGGAGATATCAATTCTCTTGTAGAAATTTTCGACTCTACTACAAAGGAAACAGAACAGAATGATCTCATTGAAGAGTATGAATCTCTCAGAGAAAGATTAGATAAATTCTCCATGATGAAATTTCTCTCTGGAAAATATGACAGCGCAGATTGCATACTTTCAATACATGCAGGACAGGGAGGAACTGAAGCTGACGATTGGACCCAAATTCTTTTTAGGATGTATACCATGTAC
>Ga0116142_10000198_pt1 | contig 78766 bp, 131 predicted proteins | sample AD_UKC033_MetaG_FD_89785 | JGI IMG/M metagenome (GOLD analysis project Ga0116142, IMG submission 89785) | Active sludge microbial communities of municipal wastewater-treating anaerobic digesters from USA - AD_UKC033_MetaG | ecosystem: Engineered > Bioreactor > Anaerobic > Digestate | place... | reverse complement strand
TACAAATTCTTTTTTTCACACAACAACTCATTCCACATGGCACAAATAGATTCAATAATGCAAGAAATATTTGAACATCTATCCCCAATGGAAGTGTTTGTAAAATATAGCCGATCTGGTTCGGCTTACATTGACGTAGAGTATCACGAGAGGCCAACTTCTACCGAAGTCCTCAAAATCAGAGTATCAGACCACCAACACCCATCTGGATTTAACGGCATTGATCTTGTTGGATCAGATGCTGAAAATGTTTCAAATTTAAAAAAGGTTTTTGGCGTCAAATTCCCAAAGCCCCAAATTATGCGCAGATAATTAATAAAAAACCCCGGCCTCGTTTGGCCGGGGCAACAACAGTTAATTGACAGATAGAAAACTGTCCGTTTGCAAGTTTCTACCGTATTCCAATGATTGGGGGAAGGTGGAAAGTGAAACTTGTTGGTGCTTGGACTCTTGGTATCCATCTTGGATATTGAGAGTCCTTGCACTATATCTATTGTTAGTAGGCGACAATAGATATTATAGGAAGCCCACATAAAGAACAGGAGACAGACCATGTTAGGGTTATCTCCTGTTTTCTTTTTAATCAATTCTACTCTTTGTTCAAAAAGTAGAATTTAATATTGAGTATTTGCTAAAAAGCAAAATCACTCAAGAGGTGCTTGTATACACCTATATATTTATACTAATCAGATTTAACCCTCAAAAGAGAGGTCTTTGAATTTGGAAGTCTATAAGGCATTATTTTTATATGGAGGGTGTATTGATACCACTTATAAATAAAAGTGTCTTGTACAAAGTCTCAGCCTTCTTAAATCAAAGAATTAGGTTGAGTTTTACTCCCTGTTGGGGATTATACGAGTGTTTCCTTTAGTGCTGTGGGCGGGCGCTCGTATGATAAGTCCTTAATTATATATAAAAAGATTATATAAAAATGATCTTTTTGTGTAAAGGGGGTGTGGGGGAAACCCACTTTTTGGATCATAGTCAGTTTTTTTCAAAGAGTAAAACCAAATTATGTTTGGTTTAGGGTTTTCGTATTCTGATTAAAAAAACACCTATAATATAGGTGTTGAAGATATTGTTGAGTGGTCATAACTTCCGAAAGGATGATGACGTGCAGTGGTTGTATTAAAAAGCCACACTGTATCCCAAAGTTTAAGAATGGGACACTCAACAAAATATAATTTGATCTCCACGCTGGAGACTGTATCATATTGAGCCTATAAAAGTATGGGCTTACAATATAATATATTGTCAATTCCTCATTCGTCAGAATCAGGGATAACTCCAGTTGACAATATATCTTACCAAATCCTATCATCCATTACTCTGATTCGAAGAGTAGATAGGTAATATGGAGTGGTAACTTCTGTTGTAAAATAGAGGTTACAAGTAATCAATTTTTATCAATTTGTCGGGAAAAGTATTTTCGATGGATTGATGTAAGTGGTTGAGTGTCAGTGTGATAAGACACCAACACCCTTTAGTAAGTGACATCAAGCCAATATCATATTGATATCAACTTGTCATTTATTAAAGAAGTAAATAGTCAGAGAGTTCAAAGTAGTAGTCGTTAACTTTTAAAATAAAAAAAAATGAAAAATATTTTCGTAGTAACCGACTTATCCACAGAAGACGCTAAAGTCTATCTTAAAATGGGTAGTATTTCCACAATTATCAAAGAAGTACGCGGGCGTATCTTCTTTGATAATAATGATCTCAAAATGATTGGGGTAGATGCTGACATGTTTCATCTGATTCATACCTCTGTCAAAAAATGTGTGTTGCAATATTTGGAAACCAATCAATTTGAGGCTATATTTTTAATCTTCAAAGAATTGGGTATTAAAGATATTGCTTTGATTCAAGGAAATTATAGTGCTGCCATTCAACACCGTAATAACGGTGGTTCTTTTGAAAGCGTTGAAAACAAACTCGCAAGTGTACGAGTTTGGATCAATGACACAATCAAAACGTGGCAATGATGTTTAGTTCATGCTCGTATTCAGGTTATAAGTATCTCAATCTTCCTAAAGAGATACTTTCCACAATTAAATCTTGGTTAATTAACCTTGGTTTAATGTATTTTGAAGGGCATCCTGTTGTCCCTGTTGGAGTAACAGAAAATGAAATTGAAATTCTCATTCTTACGTTATGCCCTAAAAAAATGTGGCATATCCGATATGAAACCGGAGAAGTTGTACTTTGGGCGTGGGATAAAAACCATGCCCAAAAACTGTTCATAAACCTACCTTGGGGAGAAACAAGGTGGGAAAGAATTACTAAAGTTAAACCAGTTTTTTTATGATAGAAAAAATCTTACATGTACTCGGACAATCTGGCCATTTTTACCGGATTGTTTCTGAAGGGTATTGCGTCCCTAAAGAAGGACACAAGTTAATTATTGAGGTAAAAGGCATCCTACCAAGAGAATATCAGATAGATATTCAAGCCCTCGGATTTGAAATCATGTTCGTTAGTACTACAGGGGACATGTATTTCATCCAATAATGTCTTGAGGTAAAATAAAGGGTGACACTGCTCACCCGGAATTTCTTCCAACTTGGCACTTTATTAAAAGTGTTCAAGTAACACAAGACGATTCTAATTATCGTTGGGAAACCTGCAACAATGGGGGAATTATTCCTTCCAAATGTACCATGACTGGTACTTGGTTGGATTAGAACTGATTGAGTTTTTAATAGTTTGTATATTAAACTATAAGGTATGTAAGTTTTACCTTTTTGTTTTTTTTGAAAAGTGGTGAGTATATAAAAAAGGCATTTTTTATATACAAAAGTCCTGACAAAAATGCAAATTAAGCCTGATAAGCAAAACTTGCAACATTCATTCGAAAGAGATGATGTGTGCTACTTAAATGTAGATAAGATTGAGTTAAATTGAGAATTGGTTAGGTAATACCAATCTGTTGTGGAAAGACAACAGTAGTTAGCAACTGTCTCTAAAATATCCTATACTCAATTAAAGGCAGCAAGTTGGATACTTGCGTTTTGTATATTGTAAAAGATTAAAAAATAGATAGAGAATCTGTGGGTGGATTTGCAGACAATATCTGTGAGAGTAAGTTCGATTCTTACCATTCTATTTAATAGTCAAGATATACAATCCTAACATTATTATTCAAAGGCCAAGAATAATAATGTATTGTGCGAGGTCAGTAGAAATACTGGCTAACATTTGTTAACTAATAATAATAACATGACGTATAAATGTATAGCTCTCGATTTTTATGTTACAGATTGCCGTAACACTGTACACGCGGTTCGTTCCTTTTTGCACTATGGAATAGGAGTAACCATAAGTGACGTAGAACCCTTCGAAGGAGAAATTCCTGAAGGGTCAAGGGTTATGAAAGCAATTTAAAGAAACTTTTTATAAAAATATTTCTCGATGACATTAGACCTGCTCCTCAAGGATGGGTAAGAACTCGCACTGTAGAAGCAACAATTGAACTTCTTCAGTGGAATCAAATTGAAGCCGTTTCTCTTGATAATGATCTTGGAGAAGGGTTTCAAGAAGGCAGAATAGTAGCAAGATGGATTGAAGAACAAGCCTTTTATGGTAATATCAATCCTATACCCGAAATGAAAGTACACAGCGATAACAATGTTGCTGTAGAAGACATGAAAAAAGCATTTAATAATGCTTTTAAATATTGGAATTACTCCGTAAAGTCTTAATCTTTTACGAGATTCAATACAATTCCTTTAATAGAACATAAGTTGGTGGAATAACAGACTTAGGTCTGCCTCACAATTATGGTGGAAGTTTGGTTGGTAAAGACAGGAGATAATATAATTCAAGTTAATAAACTTGATGCGGCAGCCCACTGCTCTATTTGTTTTAATGAATGATACCGGAGTCAGAAATGGCAGAGATGGCAAAACATTAAAATTGAAATAATTCGGGCCTCTTCACGTTAATAGCGTTCAATAAAAAGTGTGTATGTGCTGCAATTGGTAGACAGGGGTGTGGAGTAAAGCCTATACGGATAGAGTTAGAAATAGAATACTAACTTTCTTACTCATGGCCAATACCACCTGCTCTGAATATGAGTAAGACCTAATAGAGTAGTGAAGGTTCGAATCCTTCCATACACATCCAGTAATGGTGAGATAATGAAGAGTATGTTTAGGAAGAATAAGAGGGTATCCCAAAGTTAACCCTATGACTATTCAAAAATGATCGTAGCAGACTTTGCTGTGTTATACAGATCAATCCTAAATAATTGTGCGGCACCCTAATAGTTAGGCTAAGGGTGCAATACGAACAAAATAAAAAAAGTTCCCATAGCACAATGGTAGTGCGTCTCCCTCATAAGGAGGTGGTTCCAAGTTCAAGTCTTGGTGGGAACACTATGAGTACAAACTTGAGTGACTTTATCCACGACCAGAAAGCACGAGGTTCTCTTGTGTCCTGGTACATCGGGTAGAAACATATTCCAAGTTTGTTTGGAAGGAGGTAATAGAACAAACATTCTAATAATAACTCTATGTTTAAACTAATTTTTTTTTTCTAACTAAAATTGTAACGGATATGAAAAATTTTATTGTTATCGCAATTGCAAGTTTTATTATCTTGTTTATTGTCACAGGTATCACTACTTGTGTTATGCAAGATGCAAAAGTGTCCTATGTGACAGGTACAGTCAAATCAGTTGAGTCTCGTATTACTTCATCTTCGGATGGAAAAATGGAGACGGTTCATACGATTTTATTTCTTCATACTAATGGAGAAGAAGAACTGTTTGAATCTCGTGACAACTTGCTTCAAGGTAAGTTCAACAATATGGAACTTATTCAAAAACTAAAAAGTATGGAAGGAAAGGAGATCACCCTGAAAGTATCAGGGTATAAAAAAAACTTTTTCTTTGACTACAGAAATGTAATTGAAATAAAATGACATTTGAACAATATCTGAAAGAACCCCTTCGCATAGGTTTTACGAGAAATTGGCCAGTGTTAGAAACACTGGAAACTCAAACACTTACTTTAGATAGTTATGACTATCATTTTCCAACAGAAATTAATGTTTCGTTGGTTAAAGTAGGTTTTGGTGAAAATAATAAATATCAGTGTCGGGCTGTAATTACAGAAGTTGTTAATACTGCTTCAACAAGGGCCTTACATGGATTTGGATCTTGTTGTCACATTGACGAAGGTCAATTTATGGAAAAAGCAATCGTCAAATTCTGTGAAATCAACAATCTTATTATTTGTAACAAAATATGCTCCTGGCCTTTTGCCAAGGTCATAGTTACAGATAAAACGTAATTGTTACAACTTACCTGTTTAAAGAACCATTTTTATAGGAGCACGTTAACCACACGTGCTCCTTCATTTAAATTAGCACTACTTGAAGAGACCATTGTTAATCTGAAAAAGTATGACAGCGAAGGAATTACAAGAAAAAATTGAAAGTTTAAAAAATAATCAAGGACTTACTACAAAAGAAGCCCTTGATTGGATTAAAGGAGAGAATATCTCTGCGGAAAAACTTGCGGAAATGTGAGAAGAACTCCGTAAACAAGTGGAAAATCCCAACTTAACTTGGGATACGTTTAACCCATCGTCTGTATTTAAATCGTAAAAAAATGTGGACTAAAAAAGATTTGCTCAAGCATGAGATTAAAATGCTTGAATCTTCAACAAAAAGTAATCCATATACCCAAATGGATTACGAAATCAAAAAATACAAATATCAACGTTGGCGAATTATCGAAGGCGTTAAATGTATTGGTATTGGTCTTGTAATATGGGGTGTTATTTATTATTTACTGTTTTAAGATGAAACAAACGATTTTAAACGCTTGTGCCACAATACGGTGGTACATAGAACTTGTACCTGGTTACAAGTTTTTTATAACGCTTGATTTTTCAAAGGGTCTTGTTTTTGAAACCCATGTTGATTATGTGGATAAAAACTTAAAAGAAACTCTTGAAGAATATGGAAAAATCCTTAAACAAGATGAAAGTGGGTACTATAACTATTTTGAAGTACCTTTAAAACATTTTAAAGTAGTTTATGATGCAGAAAATTATTGGAAAGAATTCAGTAAGATAGATGAAATAAAATGAACAAAGTAGTACGTCAAACCAAATATGTTCCTCTTATTATTAGAGGGGAAGAAGTTAAGATTAAATTAAACAGAGTACTAATTGTATTAGTACTCTTGTTGATTCTTACTGCTTCGTGTAGTAAAGTGTTTTTTAGCACACATACGGTAACTAAAGAAACTGTATGTGTTCCAGTTGAAGTTAGAGATACTGTTATTAAAACGGTAACTCAAACTAAAATTAAATATATTGAAAGTCCTCTTTCTAAAAGGATTGTGAGAGATTTTACTAAAGCAGTACCTACTCCCCAAGTGAAAAAAAACATTGGTAAATCAATTGCCATTAATGAAATTATCACTGATCCGAAAGTCCTTGAATTTCTAACACATAATGAAGTACTTCAACGTGTGTATAAAATTAGCAAAACAACTGGTTTAAAACCAAGTGTTTTAATTGCTCAAAAAGGACTTGAAAGTGCGTGGGGGAAAAGTACATTTACTAAGACAACAAAATGTCTTGGTAATATCAAATGTACAAATAGTAAGTGTAAGAAATCTAACAAAAAAGGATTACGTCATAAACAAATGGGAAGTATTACTTCTCATTGTGTTCAACTATATGATGACAATCCTTCGGACAGATTTGTTAGATTTGCTACCTATCAAGAAGGTTGGAATCATTACGAACAACTTATTGAAAAAAGATATATGAGTGCAGGTAAAAAAACTACAGCGTCAGGACAAATTCAAAGAATTAAATCTTTGGGGTATGCTACTGATACAAGGTATCCTGCTAAAGTTATATCTATTATCAATAAAAATAAGTTGAATAAACTCGACGAATATATCCTAAAGGGATATACAATTACAAGCATGACAGGAAAATACACTTATTTAAAGCAATGATAAGAATTTTCCTTATATTATCGGTTATTGTAATTGGATTGTGGGAAGTTTACTCTCCATTACCTGATTTTAGTCGTCAAGAGTTTGAGCATTACTATTACAATTGTAAGGCTCTCAAATCAAACGTACCAGTAAGTGTTCTTATTCTTTTAAAAATAGAAGACAAAGAACACTTAAAGGTATTTAAGAAGAGGTATCGTTTTAAATCAAACAAAACATCAGATTGGGTTAAATATCTTAATTTAACTGATGCTCAAATCAAAAAAGTAATAAAGTATGAGGAATATGAAAATACTCTTCATACTCGCAAGTCTTCTAATTCTCGGGTACCAAGTTAACTCCTATACAGTGGAGTTAGGTTCTCCTCGAATAGAGGAACCGAGTAACATAGAAGAGAAATACCAAGTGATAAGGGAATGGAGTCACTCTCTCAAATCAAAGGGAGTGATTTCCATTCATCCTGACAGTTTTGCTAAAGCAGCCACTATAGTAATGTGGTGTGAAAGCAAATTAGAAACAAAGTCTCAAGATAAGTTAGGTAGTCAAGGTCTTAACCAGTTACTCCCCCAAACAAGGGAATTAATTGGTGCTCCGAAAGATATTAGAAATAAGTCTTTTAGAGAACACCTTGATTACTTCGAGGCTTATCTTGTGTTGACTGGAAAAAGTCAAAAAATTAAATGCAGTATTGACTTACATGCACTTAATTTTGCTCCTTCCAGGTTTCATAAAGAGATTTTCTGCAATACCACTCCGGGATTAAAAGCCTTAGATAAAAATAAGGATGGAGTAATAAGCAGAGAAGATCTAAAAATATTTCAAAATAGACGTATTAAAAGTAATGCGTTTATTAAAAACCTTTAATGTTGCTGGAGCATTTAGTATTCAAGCATTTTCCAGCCTCAGGGGAACACGGAAGCATGGTCAGCCCTTAATGACCCCTTAAGTAGAATCAGAGTTGATGCTCGTTAAAATCTATGTATGGAAGACGGTAGACACACATGAGGTGTGCTTGAATTTTTTTATTATCAAAACGGCCCTGTATCACACCATCGTTCTAAGGTGGATCAGTGTAATGGATGAAAATGCAGGTTCGACCCCTGCCAGGGTCACGTTGTTTAAAAAACTAAAAGAGATGAAATTTTATATACTTTTAGCGAGTGTGAGCAAAGCATAAATAAATATTTATTTCAAGAAAATTAAAAAATCATGCAATACGTTTGTACAAATCTTTATTCAAGAAGTAATCAACAAACTTAAACAATGAAAAAATATATCAGCATCCCGTTTTTCATCCTGACGTGGTTTGTTTGTATTGGACAGACACAACCCTTTTCTCTTATTTCTCCTTCTAATGAGGGAGAACCAGTTGTCATGTTCGATAACTGCGGAGATTTCCTTTTCGAGTACCCTTGTGAGTATTCGGAGCCTGTTTATACAGATAAAGTAATCCACTATAATAACTGTACAGAAGTGCAGTTTGGTGGGTTTACTTACGTGCTTAACTATTCACAAGACTGCAAGTGGATTAAATCTTATGACCTCTTCAATCAAGATCGTTGGTTGGAAGGATTTGTATTTATTATTGCAGAAGATGTAATTTTGCTAAACTCTATGAAAGATGAATAAACTTTTTATGTGGTACATATCTCTGATATGGCTGGCTTTGCTTATCATGTGGTTTGAAGAGGGCTGGACAGTCAGAGAATACCTAACGTATAGTATAAGTTTGTCGGCATTGGTAACTGGAGGTTTTATCTTTGGGTGGAAATACTCCAATACACCTCTGCCTAAAGAATAAAAGTGAACGATTTGGTTAGCAAAGTGACCCTCTTTGACGAAAGTCAGGGAGGGTTTTTTATTATTTTAAAACTTAAAGATAAATATGAAACTTTCTTCAAGATATATTAAACCGGGGGATATGCTAATAAGATCTGCCCCAAACGACAGAGGAGATATTTCGTTTATGGATACTCCTTGTACAATCGTAAAGAAATCCCCTTATTACACAGAAATTTCTACACCCTACGTTGTAGGAGGTGGATCTGTAAGAGTTGTCATTTTAAATCATCACAACTGGAATGACAACAAGTGGGTGCGCTATAAATAATGTCATTTCTAAATTTTTTTCAATATGTCAAAAGTAGAATCTTTTCTCGAAGTAACCGCTGTAGAAACTGATAAGGCCAAAGATGGTCGTCAATTTCAAAAAATTACCTTTCGTCTCATTAAGTTTTTGGGTGATCGTCCTGTAAAGACCACTCAAACACGTTCTCGTAATTTGTGGGAAGCAAATCGTCTTCCCGACGGGAGAGTAATTAAAGCGGATGCTCTCTTCGGAGAGTGTACGCCAGGAGTATTGGTCGACGGGTCTATTGAGACCTATAATACAACTCAATATAAAATTGGAGAAAATACTGTTAACACCTGGACGGGGGTTGTATTTAGAGGTGAAAATGGTATTACAGTGGCTAATAACCAATTGAAAAATCAAGGTGCCTGCGTTGTGGATGAACACGGTCAACCAACCGCAAATATTGTAAAAGTAAGTACTCCTAAAATCCAGTCTGCTGTAGCAGCAGGTGCTGAAGATGAAGGAGAGTTCTAAATTTTAATAACAAGGGGAGATTAGTCAAATCTCCCCTTTAATTTACTTTATATGATTATTACTAATATTGCCAGTGCATTGCTGAACTTGGTTGCTGCACATAATTACTATATGAAAAAAGAAATGACTGCTGAAGCCAAAGTGGTAGAGCAGCAAATTCTTACACTATACAATTGTCAAGAGCGAAGGATTAAATCGCAAGTAGAAATGCTTGTCCGTGAAAAATTTATCACAGACGGTGGTAAACTTCTCCCAAAAGGAAGAAAGGAAATTCTTCCGATCTCATCGAAAGTATGCCAAGATGAATTTCTTGACACGGTATACAGTCTAACTGATACACAACTGAATGCACTTTTTGCGACTGTCACCGAGGTAGTAGCAGATAAAGTTCGTGAAAACGGAATAAATTTTCTTACTGATAGTAGTGTCGAGTCTTTGATGGGACTTGATAAAGCCATCGACCAAAACTCTACTCCTTTTATTAATACTGGAGTAGAATTTGACGAAAATTCTCTTGAAGAAGAAAATATGGCGGAAATCACTGCTGAAACCGCTATGGCATAGGGATTACTTGGATGGAAGGAGACGTTGTAATAGCGTTTCCTTCCTTATTTTTAAATTTGTCAAATTATAAATTTAAAATGGATTTAAAACTAATTAAAGAGACTCTTGAACAACCTTATTTGTCTGAAGAAGATAAAGTTAAAATTATTTTAACTATTATCGCAAGAGACCAAAACAGTCTTCCTTATTTGTTAACCATACTTACAACTGAAAGAACTATTAATGGGGATATTATTAGTGACTTAAATTTAGAAGTCTCTCGCTACCACATTCATACACAAACCCCAAAACTTTTAAAACAAAACAAAGAGTTTCTAAATGAGCAAACAAAAACTCTTTATGAAAAATGGAAAGATTTTATTCAACCATTATTTAATAACAAATTTTAATGAAATATATATTTTTATTTCTATTTTTGCCACTACTATCGTTTGGACAACTATCCACTACTTACGATAGTTATTTTCAAACGATTACAGACAACGAAACAGTACGTATTTACCATGTAAAAATGGTAATTAATGTTACTGAACATTGGGTGGAAATAAAAAGCAAACTGCAAGAGTCTGGACTTGAAACTTGTCTTGCTAAAGTAATGGTAGAATGGCAAATAGGAGCAGGATTTCTAATGTCTTCCTATCAAGATCGAGTAGTATTTTACTATCCGAAAATAAATAAACTTGTTATCATAAATGAAGATACAGAATCTATATTTTATGGTAATATTCCTACAAACGTAGAGATTGCAAAATAAACGAAAAAATATAAAATGAATAATTTAATTACGATTTATAGTATTTGCTACAATGAAGAAGTGATGTTACCGCACTTCATTGAGTGGTATCGCACAAGATTTCCTGATTGTAGAATTGTACTATATGATAACATGTCTACTGATAATACAAGACAGATCGCAGTAGATAATAATTGTGAAATCATAGATTATGATTCCAACAATGAAATTCGAGATGACCTTTATCTTGAAATCAAAAATAATTGTTGGAAAACAGCAACTACTCCATTTGTATTTGTAGGAGATATAGACGAATTAGTAGATATAAACGAAGATCATCTTAGGTATGAGCAGAAATTAGGTTCCACAATGATTAAATTTGAGGGATGGAATATGATAAACACAGAACCTAATCCAAAACTTGAGATAAACCAAATTATATTTGGTTCAAGAGCGTTCCAATACGACAAAAATTATATATACAATAAAGATTATATATCTGAAATAAACTTTTCTGCGGGGTGTCATAGTAGTTCTCCTATAGGTAAGATTAAATACAGCGAAACTGTTTATAAAATGTATCATTTTAAATCTATTGACGTAGATTATATGGTCAAAAGACATCTTGAGTTTGGAAAAAGATTGTCTCAAAAAAATCTACAACACTCTTGGGGAATCCATTACCTTGATAGTGAAGAAGTTATAAGACATAATTATATATACTATCAAACTCATCCTGAGTTAAAACAAGTAAGATAGATGAAAAAAGTTACATTCTGCCTTACGTCGTGCAATCGTTGGAATCTTTTACAAGCAACTTTAAATAGTTTTTTAAACCTGAATAAATATCCCATAGAAAGATTTATTCTACATGAAGATTCAGGAAATGAAAGAATTTGCGAGTTAATACAAGAAAAATATCCTTTTATCGAAATACTCAAAAGTAATAGATCAGGACTTCTTGCAAGTATAGATAAACTCTATGCTTTGGTGGATACCAGTTTGGTGTTTCATTGCGAGGACGACTGGTATTTCTCTGGCAATAAGAACTTTATGGAAGAGTCTGTGAAAGTTCTTGAAGAACGTCCTGATATTCATCAGGTGTGGATTCGAAAGGGTATTCCTAAAGATTGGTTTGTAAATGTTGACTATGGGTATTACAAAGAAATAAAACCGTCTCATTATGGAGACTGGTGCGGGTTTTCATTTAACCCCGGACTTCGCAGACTTAGTGATTATAAACGTATGTTTCCATTAGGTTTTAATGTGTACAATAAACACGGAAGCAATTCCGTACTAAGTGAACACGAATGTAATTTGGTGGCTTCTGAACAAGGCTACAAAGCCGTATTGCTTAATAATCCTGCTTGTACTCATACAGGTGATGGACAATCAACTTATAAATGAAAATACTAATAACAGGAGCAACAGGTTCTATCGGAAAAGAGATTGTTGAACAACTCATTAAGAATAATGAGTTGATCCTCTTTGACAGAAACGAGGAAAAGGCTTTTTATCTCGAAAAAGAACTTCGAGAAAAATATCCTGATTCCAAATTTCATATTTGTTTAGGTAGTATCACAGACAAAAACAGAGTGAGGGAAGTTCTTACTCAACACCAGCCCCACACAGTATACCATACTGCTGCAAACAAACACGTTCCTTTGGGAGAGAGTAACATAGAAGAATTTGTTCACAACAACGTGTGGGGAACTATCAACATGGTTTGTCAGTCTACTTTATGTGGAGTAAAAACTTTTGTCTTTATATCTACAGACAAGGCTGTTTATCCTGAATCGGTGATGGGAATGACAAAAAGACTCTGTGAGAAATATATCTTGGGAATTAGTTCAAGATATTCCACAAAGTTTATCATTTGTCGCTTTGGAAATATTATAGGTTCTTCAGGGTCTGTTTACGAAATCTTTGAAAAACAGTCCAAGGACGGAAAAATAACAGTAACACATCCAGACATGGAGCGTTACTTTATTGAAAGAGAAAAAGCAGTTAGGCATTTAATTAATTGCTCTCGAATGGAATCGGGTCTTTATATATTTGATATGGGAGCACCAGTCAAAATTATGGACGTTGCTAAATCTTTTGATTGTCCTATTGAAATTACAGGACTAAGACCAGGAGAAAAAATAGAGGAGAGACTTCTGTACGATTATGAAACTACACGTACTACGATATACCATGATATACTTAAAGTAACATCGTTGTATAATTATTCCTCTGATGTATTAGATATTTACCTTATTGCTTCAGAAAAATCTATAACTAAAGAAGAACTAAAGAGATTAACACAATGAACACAATCACAATTAAACAAAAATTATTGGAACAAAGATTGCTTTTGTTGCAACATTTTATAAAACTAAATGCTTGGTGTGGCGGATCTAAAAATACGGAAGGGTCTGAAATAGCAAGAAAAGCACTATTAGATTTTGATAACACATATAGTAAATTTTTATTTAACGAAAACAATGAACAGTAAAATCAGTAACACAGGTTATTGGAGTGGAGATAACGCTCATAATCATCACGTACACTCTCCTAAACTTGCGGAGTGGATAAGTAAAGGTCTTTTTGGTTTTGGAGACACAAGTAAACACTATCGCATTTATGACTTTGGCGCGGGTCTCGGAGAATATCTCAAGCAACTTGATAAAGATGGCTTTACAAATCTTGTAGGATTTGAAGGTGATCCGCCTGTTCAAAAAGTTTTTGATGGTATCTTCCAACAAGATCTTACAAAGCCTATTTCAGAAGCATTTGCTGACAAAGGACATGTGATTCTGTTGGAAGTTGGAGAACATATCCCTCAAGAATTTGAGAACCTTCTTATTGACAATGTATCTCGTCTTTGTCGAGGCTATCTTGTACTTAGTTGGGCTGTACCAGGTCAAGATGGGTATGGTCATGTAAATTGCAAAACTAACGAAGAAGTTATAGAAATGCTTAAAGAAAAAGGTTTTCTTTTTCTGGAAGGACTTACAAGAGAGGCACGTCAAAATGTTGATGATAACGCACCTTGGTTTCGTAACACTTTAATGATCTTTTATAAATGAACAATTACATCTTTATCTTTGGTACACTAATAATGTGGTCTTTCTCTATCGGCTCTTTCATACTGTGGTATAAAGAGCGTAAGAAAATGTCACTTGATCCTGTTCTTTGTGATGAACTAAATCCTTATAGCGGGATTCCTTTTATCATGGCGCTTATTTCTTTGTTAGGAACACTTGCGGCAATTGCACTTTATGATTAAGTTAAACTTTCTAAATAAATTGATATGGTTGACGAAGGTCTTATTGAAAAAATTCCTGCTTCGGAAGTAGCGGGGGGAAGAACTTACAATGTTCTTTCTTTAGATAATACCAGTCCAAAAGATATTCCTGAAAAACTTTTATACTCGCTTGTTAAATGCGAGTATGTATACGTAGATATGGCTTTTGTATATACAGAGCCAAACGGAAGTACAATAGGTTTTCGTATTCCTCAAAAAGATTTAGGAATTATTCATCACTTAAGCAGACCGTTGAATTAATGGGACATTTGGCACCTAAGGGTTCTCGACAAAACCACCGATTTAACTATATAGAAATCAAAGGATACCATTATTGCAAGTCTCACGACTTTGTATTCAATCCTGATGAAGAAAATAAAAAACTTCATCAAGGACAGCCTTGCTTTTATACTGACAGTAGATACGAAGAAGGTGCTTTAAATTATTATAAAGTCTGTAGACTATATAGTAAAAAATCTTCTTCTCTGAAGTCTTTTATGCGTCGTATTTCCAAGTGTAAAAACATCCCTGTGGGAACATCTATTATGTTCGATACAGGATGGTATTACGCTTATAAAAATGTAGATACACGATATGAGTATAAAGTCAGAAAGGAAAATACATTTGATCCAAACTATAAAATTAGCCACCTATCTTTCTATAACAACTTCCAAAGTTGCGAATATTCTAAAAACTTAGTAGATGTTCTTAGAGACAATGGTTTTTTGGTTCAAGTATGGAATACAAATCCTCACAGGATCTATGGAGAAGAAGAAGGAGAATTTGCTATTGCTTATGGACATGATAAACGAGTAGGGTTTTCTTCCCATAAAAATTCTTTTAGAGGGTATCAAAATGGCTGTAATAATATTTTATGGGAATATTGTGACCATTTTGATAAGTGGTCAAGATGTGGTCAAATTCCAAAAGGTACCCCTACTAAAGAAATACTTAAAGTTTTAATCGGTGGATAAAACAATAAAAATACTCGCAATAGGAGACAAGGGAGGTTCGTCTTATCATAGACTGAACCTCCTAAAGTTTTCTAAACATGACGTTACTTTTATTCAGAAAGAAGAAGTAACCGAAGAAATAGTAAAGGAATTTGATCTTCTCTATATAAGAACTTCCAAATACCAAGCAGCAATGTACAGTCTTTGGAAGTCTTTGTATGGGTTTAAAATCATCTATGACAGGGATGATTCTTTTGACATTCCTCAAGACTACCCAAACAGAGAATTATTTAAAAATTCTCAAGGATTTAAAGAGTTGTTATTTTTAGCAGACTGTGTAACCACAAGCACAGAAACACTTGCTGAAGAACTTTCTAAGTATAATCCTTGGGTAGAAGTTATTCCTAATAAAATTCCTTATGGACACGAGCAATTTCTTCCAAAAGAAGAAACTAAAGAAGAATTCATGTCTCGTAAAATCAAAGTAGGACTTGTAGGTTCTTTCTATCACAAGTCTGATTACCTTGAGATTAAACCGTGGTTAAACACTTTGATTAGAAATCAATGGTTTAAAGAAAACTGTGAATTTCTAATAGGAGGTTGGCATGAAACTGCTAAGCACCATTGGATTCAGTTTAGAGACTTGGGAAAGTTTATTGAAGGAAGACCAGTTGATGATTACATCAGTCTCTATAATGAGTTTGATGTTATTCTATGTCCTTTGAAAGATAATCACTTTAATAAGTGTAAATCCTCTCTTAGAGTAATGGAAGCAGGAGTATCTCAATCTCTATGCCTATTAGACGAACTATATAAGAATAAAAAAGATTTTCCTGATGTAGGTCATATCTACGTCAAAGAAAAAGAATGGTGTACTAAAACGTTGGAAGTTTGTAAGGATAAGGAAAAACTTTGGGAATTAAAACAATTGACTTCTCAAAAAGCAAAAGAAGTTGATTTCATGGAGTCAGTAAAGAGAAGGGATGAAATCATAGAACAAGTAATGAATAAAGAAGAAGTTTATCCAGAGCAAAACATCTATACAATAAGATACCAAGATAGTCAACCTTGGGAGTTCAAACCTATTATGAATAAGTCTAAAACCCTTATTCATAAAACTTGGAGGTTTGAATATAACGTAATGCTCGCTTGTCTTAAGGACATTAACCCAGATTTAAAGTGGACTGGATTCTTTTCCTGGAAGTTCCCCTTTAAAACAGGACTATACAAGAAACGGGTATATTCTCTTCTTGATAAAGACGCAGATTGCATCAACTTCTGTAAACCTTTGGGGCAACCTTACTTGAAGTTTACAGAAAAGGCTCATCCAGGGTTTATGAACTTGTTTAAACTTGTTTGTAAAGATTTAAACCTGCCTACAAATGAGCCTAAAAACACAATATACTCTAATTTCTTTCTCTTAAAGACAGAAATTTATCTTGAGTATATTAACACTGTAATCACTCCTGCTCTTTACCTATTAGAAAACAAGTATTGGGAACTTGCAAATCAAGACGCAAATTATAAGTCAGGACTTTCTGCTGAAAAACTAAAAGAGGCAACAGGTCTTGATTATTATAATTTTGTGACTTTTGTGTGTGAAAGATTAATAGGACAGTGGGTAGAGAAGAAAAAACTTAAAGTATTTAATTATTATGGACAGACAAATAACACTTGAATATAAACATTTTGAAGAGTTACAAGATGCTTATGAGAGAGAAAAACTATTGATAAAAACTATATTAAAACTAACATTGATAAATACAAGTGCTAAAGAAGCGTCCGAATGGATTAATACTGAATACCCTTTTCTTAAAACGTGGGTAACTTACGGCTCTAAAAAAGGATTGAATGTTTACGATTCACATACTAATCTTATTACAGTATATGCTGATTATTAGTCTTTATCTTGCATTTGGGATAATTATATCTATACCTGTTTTTCAGACTATAAAAAAGGAGATAGAATAGATGCTGCTTTTATTGCCATATTGCTTTCTATTTTATTTTGGCCTGTTTATGTAGTTTTGTATCTATTTAGTAACAAATGAAAAACATTATTAAAGAATTAGATGCCTGTACTTCGTATAGTCAAAAATACAAAGTACTAAAAAAATACGGAAAAGTATACAGAGGTAGTTCTCGTATGTGTCTTGTTGTAGGAAACAAGGTTATTAAAGTAGCCAGAAATAATATTGGCTATTTACAAAACGAATGTGAATACAATGTATATTTCGGTTCTGATAAAAAGGATATAAAGCATTTTGCCAAGATTTATGATTGGTGTCCAAGTTTTACTTGGATTATACAAGAAAAAGTTTCAAGGCATAGGTTCAAAACTTCTAATGCTCTTTTTAAAAAATGTGACAATAAAATTTATAATGTAATCTATCGCCATGACTTAGTGGAGGCGGAAATAAAATTTCAAATGGGGTATTCTCCTCGTGGTGTAATTAAATGCTATGACTATGGTTATAGTTGGAACATAGATAAAAAAATATTATTATGAAAATAGAAATAGATAAAAACACATCAAATTTGTTAGAATTAATTGTAGTTTGTCTGTTTATAATGGGAATGTTTTATATGGGCTGTGGAAAATGACATACTTTATAGGAAATACCTTATTTGAAGAATATCCTTCTTGTAGCATAGAAGAGTGCTTGGCTTATTTGAAAAGCCAATCTATAATAGGAGTAGATATAGAAACGGGACGAAAGTACCCTAAAGGAATGTATAATGAATTTATATACAGACCAGGTCTTGATCCGTATGTATCAAGGATTGTTATGGTGCAAGTAGGTACTCTTGAAAAAAGATTCGTTATTGATGCAAGAGTTGTGGACTGTTCTTTTTTAAAAGAAATCTTTGAAGATGAGAAAATTTTAAAAGTAGGTCATAACCTTAAGTTTGAAGGCAAGCACTTTTTAGTCAATTATAAGTCTTTACTTGTAAATGTATGGGATACCATGATTGCAGAAAAAGTGCTTTACAATGGTATTACCTTTTCATACTCTCTTAAAGGACTCATGGATAGATATTTGGGAATAAAATCTGTAGAAGATACAGATTTATTCTCTGAACCTGTTTCAGAAGACGATGAAGTTGAATTAGATGAACTAAGTTTACTGGACTATAAAGAGGAACCCATCCAATATGTTGACAAATCTATACGATTAGGTTTTGTAGAAATAGGTGACAGCCCTTTTACAAAGGCACAAATAGAGTATGGTGTAAATGACATAGTTGCTCCTCTACAAATATATGAAATTCAACGTCAAGGAAGATTAGTAGGGGAAGAGTTGTACAAACCTGAAATAGGTTTTAAACTTGAAAACAAATTCACTCAAGTCCTTGCACATTTGGAAGTAACTGGAATGGGATTTGACAGCCTTCAATGGAAAAACCTTGCTTTACAAAACAAAGAAGTATATATAAGGAGACTGGAAAAACTGAACAACTATGTAGAGTCTACTTGTCCAAGATTTGCCTCTAAAGTAGATCTGTTTACTTCTAAACCTACTTGTACTATTCAATGGTCTTCTTCTAAACAAGTTATCGAGTATTTTAGGTACTTAGAATTCTGTCCTAAAGAAAAATCTAAACAAACTAAAAGAATAGAATGGACAGTAAGAGCCAAGGCTTTATTTAACCTTCTTTCAACGGAAAATAGAGACAGGTTTTATGCTAATCAAGAAACAGAGATAGTAGATAACGAGAGTCTTATTCTTAATTATTTGCTTCTGAAAAAAGCGGAGCAAGCATATACTACCTTTGGAGAAGACTGGTTGAAGTATGTACATCCTATTACTTACAGAGTGCATTCTTCTTATAATCAATATATGAATACCTCTCGAATGTCCAGTACTAATCCAAACCTTCAAAATATTCCATCTGGTAAGGAATATAGAGAGTGTTTTAAAACTAAGGATAAAATTTGGGTAAATTGCGACTTTGCATCACAAGAGTTAACAAAAAAAATTAACCGTGAGTAAGTGATTATATAAGACTATTTTTTTCGTTGGTACGGTATGTTGTACTTTTGCAAAAAATAATCAATATATGAAATACTCTAAAGATAAAGTAGATTACATTATTCATCAGTATTTATCAGGTAAAACTCAAGTACAAATTGCAAAAGAATTAAATACCTACAATACAACTATTAGGAGAATTTTGTTAAAAAATAACATACCTGTAGTTGGAACGTCTGAGCGTTGGAGAAATATAGACATTAATATTTTTGATGACTATTCAAACCCTGCCGTTCAGTACTGGTTAGGTGCTATTGTAGCAGATGGTTGTTTAACTAACAATGCGATTGTTTTTGAAACTATTGATAAAGAATGGGTAGAAAAATTTAGAAATTTTATGAACCCTTTCTTGAATATAAATAGTATTTTACCTAAAAGAGGGAAGAAATTATACAGATTTTCAACTCGATGCAAAGGACTTTCTGAAAAGTTACTTGTTTATGGGATTACATATAGAAAAAGTTTAACAATAGAATTTCTATATCCTATAACGTGGCACTTTTTCAGGGGAGTATTCGACGGAGACGGTTGTATCTCCAGGTCTAATAAAAGAGACGACGGTTCCTACGATGCACGTTTACAAATTGTATCGGGGTCAGAAATTTTTATTGACCAATTGTATAATTTTTTAAAAAGTCAGGGGTTTTCAGCCACTAAATCTATAGACACAAAAAGCAGGAAAAATCCTCAGTACAGTGTTAATTTATTTAAGCAAAAAGAACTCCATGTTATTTATGATCTACTTTATTCAGAGGCAGATATTAATTTCTTAGAGAGAAAATATCTGAAATTTGGCTCGCTTTTAGGGAAACCTAAAAGGCAATATACTTCTAAAACGGGGAAAGACCCTCATCTAATCCCGTGTTAGCAACATACTTAGAACTGTCATTCTATAATAGTATGTGGGCAAATGTAGAGACTTTACGAAGTACACCTGAACTTGACAGAGATGGTGAAGAGAAAGTCCAGCCAGTTTGGTTAAACTGGAGCAAGAATTCTGGCAGATGTATCAGGTGTAAAAACATTGATTGATTTCTTTGTAAAAGGCCATAGTATATTCGGAGATGACATGCACTCTTTTGCAGCGACAAACATGCAAAGAGTAATTCGTAGAGATGATTCCATAATTATCACTAAGAAATCTGATCCTAAGGCTCGTAATATAGCCAAAGCACTAAACTTTGCTTTATCTTATGGAGCATCTTCTACTTCTCTTAAGCATACTCTTCAAGTGACAGAAGAAGAAGCAGATGCTTTTATTCAAGCCTATTTTGATGGTTTTCCAGGTCTTAAAGAAGACTTCGAAAAGACCAAAAAAGAAGCGGTTAAGAGAGGGTGGATTGAACTGGACTCTTATACTCATAAAAGATACTTTTTTCCTCAATTTAGCAGGATGCAAGAATTATGGAAAGAAGCAATGTCTTATTATCCAGAGGATTACAAGACTTGGCCTAAAGAAAAAAAAGAGGATTTCAAACAAGAGTTGAAAATTCTTTACCCTAATATCTGGAAAGACTACATGATTCTAAAAGGTTCTTTAGAGAGAAAAGGACTTAATTATCGTATTCAAGGTAATGCTGCTTCGATGAGTAAACTTGCTTGCATTTTAATCTACAATACATTTGCTGAAAATCCTAATCGTAGTTTAGTAAATGTAGTTCACGATGAAATTATTGGTGAGACTACAGTGGAAGACTCAGAAGCATTTTCTAAAATTATTTCTGAAAGTATGATACATGCAGGTAGATATATTTGTCAACAAGTCCCTATGGGAGCAGAAGCAGAAATTGCTAATTATTGGAAACACTGATGAAAAAAGAAACTAAATTCAGAGACTCTCTTCAGCACGAAGAAAGTAAAATGGTTTATGACGTTTTAATGGAGTGCATGAATGATTTAAGAGAAGAAATTGCTCTATTGAAACTAAAAATTGCTTTAGGTAGCCAATATGAGGTTCAAAAGCACCATTTTCAAAACAAATGAATACTCCAATGATAATTGCTTTAAAAGAGTATTTAGAAAATACCTCAAAGAGCGAAAAGACAAAGATTGGATGGAAATTAAATCAATAGGATTTAAAGGCGTTACTGCAAAAGAATTTATAAAAACATTTAAAATGACAAAAACAATTAAAATAACTGTACTCGAACAGGATGAATATCCTCTTAATCTTTATATCAATGCTGGAAATTATCCATACACAGTTGCAGATGAATTAAATCAAAAGGGTTGTAAAATATTAGTAAAAGAATATGAGTGTAATCTCACAGCAGAACAATTATATGATTTTATCAAGCAGAATAGCAAAAGAACTGTTTAATACTACAAATCTTTACAACTGGTAATGACAAAAGTAATCTTGTTTAACGAAGAAGAATACCTTGAGTTTCCAACCAAAGACGATGCTGCTAAATTTCTTAATTGTACTACAAACGAAATACAAAACATAGGTGAGGGTACAATTAAGAATTATTATGTGGAGTTTGAAGAAGATAAAATAGTACAATATCATAAACACATTCCTGTTAGAGTGTGGGATAATATTGCATCTATTAGTGACTCTTTGTTAATTCATCCTGTAATGATTAAAAACTCATTAAGAGAATCAGATATTCTCCCTCAAATTCATTTTAAATACTTTTCGCAAACAAAAGGAAAACCTTACTATGTATAAACAAACAAGTATAGATTATTTTAGAGGTTTACTCTCTGAAGAAGGTATTAATAGTGAAGACGATTTGTTTAAATATCTAAAACTCTCTAAGACAAAGGCTACAATTCTTGCTAATTATATTACCTTGTCAACTTTGTTAGGAGAAAACGTGGGTTTTTCAATTGGTCAATCATTCATTCGTACAAAAGTTTTAAATGTTCTTAACGATGAACTATCTGAAGTTCAAACAAATTAACCTTGACCAAATCCAGGAGGCTTTAAGTAAAGCCTTTAAAATAGGTAGAGACAAAGAAGTGACTCTTTATATTCTTAGCCATATGTTTGAGAAAAATGGCAAGGTGTGGTTTAAAGGAATTATTTGCTTACCTAATCAATTACTTCAAACTGCATATTGGTGTGAGCAAGTATTACCGGGAAAAGGGATTATTCTTGATTTTACTAACAATCTTACTGTACCAGTACTAAAGGGTGGAATTCATTTTATAACTAATCCAGACCGTGTGATCTTTGGACAAAACTATAAAACGCACGTTGAATGACAAGGTTTGAATACGCAGAGAAGTTAGTTGAGTTAAGCAATAAGTATTCTAATTTCCTTTTAGACCTTGTGCCTCGATTTGGTAAGAGCATTGTTAGCACTGCTTTGATTAATAAATGGAACCCTGAGAGAATTCTTATACTTAGCGGTGCTAACTCTACTAATTCTCAATGGAAGGAAAACCTTGAGAAGTACAATCCTCATCTTATAGACAAGACTGATCTAATGTGTTATCAATCTGCTCATAAGATTGAAGACATATACGATGTCATCTGTTTAGACGAGTGTGACCTACTTACCTCTAACAGGTTTTCTTATCTTAAAGAACTGAATCCTAAGCATTGGATAGGAATGTCTGGAACCTTAGAAGAAGAGGATATTCAGATATTTAGGGAGATTACAAAAGGAAAATATTACCACGCTAAAGTTACTTTTAACGAGGCTGTAGAGTGGGGTATTTTACCTGCTCCTAAAATTTATTCGGTGAGTCTGGAAATGGATAATGTGAACAGGTATCTTCTCTTTCACAAAGGAAAAAACAAGAAGAAAAAACCCAACGTTGTTCCATTTCCAGATAGATGGAACGCTTACAAGGATAAAAGTAGGAATGCAATTATTCAATGCACAGAAGTAGAGTATCATCAACTTGTCTGTGAAGAATTCATAAGATGGAAATCTTATGAAGATGAGTTTAATCTTCCTTTTGAAGAAAGGTCTCAAACAGTTCAGTTTCTTCAACAACAAGGTTTTACTCAACAAATATGCAGAGATAATAAAATGCGAGTAGGTAACACTCGAAAGAAGTTTTTTGCTGACATTAAAAATCGGCATTTTAAAAAACTCTTTAGTCAATTACCTGAAGGGTCAAGGGTTCTTGTATTCTGCAATAACACTACTCAAGCAGACTTTTTGAATAAAGAATTTAGCGTACACAGTAACAAACCTGGATCTTTAGAATTAGTAGAAGCGTTTAACAAAAAAGAAATACCTTACCTATTTTCGGTAGGTCAGTTATCTCGTGGGGTTGATTTTAAGGATGTAGATTACTTAGTTATTCTTCAATCTTCAATGAAACAGGGCACGCAAGTTCAGAAATTCGCAAGAAGTGGTCTTAGTGTAGCACCTAAAACTATCTTGATGTATTATCCAAATACTCAGGATGAAAAATACGTGAATGAATTTATAAAACAATTTAAACAGGAATGGATAATCAAAAAGAAATTATAAACGTACCGACAAGTTGGAATTTTAGAGTAGTAACAAGTGTAGTAAAAGGTTGTAGATTTTTTGATATAGCCGAGGTCTATTACGAAGAAGGAGTTGCTACAAATTATGCTGCTGTAGGATATGGGTATAGTCTTGCGAGTTGGGATACACTTGAGGATTTAAAAGAATCTTACGAAAAGATGGGTTCTGCTTTTACAAAGCCTATTATTGATTTAGATAACTTTCCAGAAATTTATCAAGAAACATAAATGCATACTAAAATTTATCCGTGTATTAAAGGTTGGACACAGTTTTACTCTACGACACCTAAACACTGGTGTTGTATATTAAAACCACCGTATTACGGAGTTGGGTGTAACTCTTCCGATATTTTTTACAAGTGTGTAGAAGTAAAAGTATCTTATGGTGAAAAATATTTAGTCATAGTAGATAATGAAACAGATACTCCAAATGAATGGGATGTTGACATGTTAGGTTACTTAAAAAATCCCACTGAATATATGCTTAAAATTAAAAATAAGAGATATGGAAACACTGACAAGGTATGACGAAAACGAACAAATTATTTTTCTTACTATGTATCTTAATGCTAAGTAGTTGTGTAGTATCACAGCCTAAATATTACTTTTATTATTCACCTTCTACCTATAAAAAACAAGGTATAGAAGGTTATTGTGAAGTAGCAGGGAGATTGTTCCCTGCTACTCATATTTTAGAACACAGACTCATTCGAGAAGATGCGGTGTTTCTTGGTAGAGGCGAGTTTGTACAACAAGACACATTTAATCGGGCTATATGGCCCATAATGATAACAAGATGATTAACGAAGAATTTAAAAAATTGTGTGAAGAAAACAATCCACCCATTCCATTGGAAAAGGGGTTTATTTTTGCTATCTTTTGGAGGTTTAAAGATGAGGTTAAGAATCTGGAACAGTACTTTCTTGATAGAGGGATTTTAGAATACGACGAGTTTCAACCTCTTCAAATCGCCCTATGTAGAACTAACCCTGAAACTCTGAAACCCGAACTTAAAGTTGATTTGTTCGGAGGAGTTAGTAGTGATGAATTTTCTGATTTTTTAGTACAACTAACTTTTCGAGGTATCTCAGGTAAAGGGTATGTTAATAACGAGTTGGAATACTCTATATTTGACACTACACTTAAGGTAGATCGTGATGCTTTTAACCATGCAAAAGTTGCACTCGGAGACAGTTTTTCCCCACTAAAATGTGCAGACGTGATTTCTAATTATTATCGTACTACCAAGTTTGCAAAAAAGTTTGCTAATTATGTAGGAAGTAGTGCGTTTATTATGGACTATAAAAGTTATCAATAGTGAAACTGACTTTAACCCAAAAGATTCTAAAAAATCACGAAGACTTTGTACAAGGTAAGATTAATTATCTTCCTTTTAAAAAACTTGGTAAGTTTACAGATTACTTTCCGGGATTTATGAGAGGCGAAGTTACAGGGCTTACAGGAACACCTGCGAGTTCTAAGACAAGTCTTTTGAAACACTGGGTAGTTCATCAGGGTATTGAGTGGGCCATTAAAGAAAAGAAAAACTATCATGTTATTTACATAGGTCTTGAAGAATCAGCGCAACAGTTTCAATATTCTATGCTCTCGTATCAGGGTTATGTCAAACACGGTCTTCAGTACAACATCAAAGACTTTGAATCTATAGGTAGAACTATAGATAAGAAAGACATTTCTTTACTTGAAGATACAGAAAAAAGAGTAGAGAAAATGTTACCTTACATTTCTTATCATACCAACGTGTATAACTCGTATGGTATATGGAAAATAGTAAGAGACTTTGCTCAAAAACGTGGTACGTTTTATCTAAAAGATGTTCCAGTAACTTCCTTTGATAAGGATTCTTCTTGGGATCACTATGTTCCTAACGACCCTGATGAATTTGTAGTAGTAGTTATAGATCACCTCTTGCTGATTAGACATCAACAAAATGAAAAAGATCAAGCAGAGGCCATCTGGAATACTGTAGAATTTCAAAGATCATATTCGGCTAATAAACTGAACTATTCAGTAGTCTGTATTCATCACCAGAATGCAGATTCAGAAAACCAAGACTCTCGTAAAGAAGGCTCTATCTTACCTACTGAAAACGGACTTGCTGTAAATAAACAAGTTGCTCGTTCGTATTTTAACCTTCTGGGAGTAGCAAATCCTAATAAAGCCAACCAAGGTTCTGTTACTCAAAATATAAGACTTTGGGATGGACATAATTTAGGAGTATTTAAGAATTACATTCGTACTTTGAACATTCTGAAGTCACGATTTGGAGAAACCAATGTTCACGATAGTGTATTTTTTGCAGGTAGGACGGGGTGGTTTGATACAATCCCTACTCCAGGAGGTCCTGAATACACTAAGTTTATAGAGAATATTAAAAACTTTAAATAATGGAAATAATTGAAATCATACCGCAAGAAGAGATTTCCCTTTGTAATTTTCCTCCACGACCAATGACATATACCTATTTGATGAGGTGGAATTTGGTTGTATACAGAGACGCAAAAGGAAAGGTATATAGAAAAATGGAGCCAGGAGATCCTGTTTATCTTGATGATCTACCACCTCTTCAAAAAACATTAGTTCGAATAATGGGTCAATGTACAAATGCTCTTGATAGTTTGGTGCCTAAAAAACAATTTATTCACGAATCTTTAAATAAATAAAACTAATAATGGCAAATCTTATCGCACTTGTTGCTCAAAGTGGTAGTGGTAAATCTACCAGTCTTTTTCCTAATCCTCAAATAGGTATTAAGGGGTTAGACCCAAAAAAAACAATTCTTATTAATGTTGCAAGTAAACCCCTTCCTGTAAAGGGAGCCTTTAAATTATATCCACCTGATAAAAAAATTCGAGAGGGTGGTAATTATGTAGAAACTTCTGATCCTAAAGTAATTCAAGGTATTCTTGAATATGTAAATACAGAACGTATCGATATAGAAAATATCGTAATTGATGATTTTACCTATATTTTTAGTTTTGACGTAATGGATAAAGTTAAAGAGAAAGGGTAGTTCTTCATGCCCTTTTAAAATCTCTCTAATTGCTGGAAACCCCTTAGAGTCTGCTAAACTACAACATAACCTGAAAAGGTAGGTGTGAATGTTTGAAAATTAGTAGAATTGGGCAATCAGCAGCCAAGTACCTAAGTGTAAATAAGGTAAAGGTTCAACGACTATCGAACACTGTAAAGTTAGTAGAGTAGGGTTTTTAGAAATCCGAAACGGGAGAATTATTTTTTTTTAGTACCTTTGCGATATTGTTCAATTAAAATATAACAATATGGCAAAAAACAGAAAATACCCGACAAGAATTGATGGTAAAATTACAAAAGAATACCGCGCTTGGAAAGCAATGAAGACAAGGTGTTATTCTTCTTGTAATAAAACAAACCATACTAAAAACTATCATCTGAATAGTATTTTTGTCTGTGAAACATGGATCGACTCGTTTGATCATTTTATCAATGATATGGGTTTCGCTCCGTCAGATAAACACTCTTTAGATAGAATAGACAATTCTAAAGGATATTGTAAAGAAAATTGTAGGTGGGCGACAATGGATGTTCAGTCGAAAAATAGAGGTTCTTTTAATATTATTATCACACATAATAATAAAACAATGGTTCTAAAAGACTGGGCAAAAGAATTAAATATTGAATATACCACGCTAAGAAAAAGGCTTTTAAAAGGCTTATCCTTTGAAGAAGCGATTTCTAAAGACCCCTACAATAGACAAATTTGGTATAATGGAAAAAGTCAAACTATGAAAGAATGGTCAGACGAGTTAAAAATACCAAAAGAAGTGCTTTATGATAGAAAACACAAAGGTTGGAGTATTGAAAAAATGTTTACTACAAAAATAAATAATAAGATATAGTCTATTCTCTATCGAAAGATAGAGTACGAAAGTTGAAAAATGGACAGAATTAGCAAGTTCTGTTTTTAAAATTCTTAACACTACTCGAACTATGCGTCGTAACCTTAATATTATTTGTGTGAATCATGCAGAAAAAGGTGACGACGGAATGTTGAAACTAAAAACAGCAGGAAAACTTTTAGATAATTCTGTATATCTTGACGGTCTGTTTACTTTTATTTTGTATTCTGTTGTAGAAAAAGATTTTAAATCTGGTAAAATTGAATATAAGTTTCGAACAAAGAGTGATGGGCAGTCCACTTGTAAAACCCCAGCAGGTTGTTTTGACGATGAGTTTATACCTAATGACATGGGATACGTGGTAGATAAAATTAAAGAATATTACGAAGGATAATAGTTATCTCTAAAGTTGTAACTAATGCAAAATAATGACAGAGTTACTTAAAGATATTTTGCACACTCTAAATTCTCTTCCTAATCGTAAAGTAACAGGAAAAGACTTTACTACTTATGACTTGGCTAAAAGAGTAAAGATTGAGTTAGATTTTCAAAAGTTGTTAGATGCAGAAGATGAACCCACTATCTCGACTCCTTTTAACACTGTAGAAGTAGGGATAGTATGTAAACACGACGGTGTTAACTATATAACTAATGAACTGTTAGATTTGCAACTTGGAGTATATAGTTTTGGAACTCGTGTTTTAAGCCTAACTCAAGAAGAATATGATGAAGTTTTAAAAATGGTACCCGAAGATGTACTAAAAGATTATTTAAAAGGAGATTATGATACTGACTAAAGAACAATTGCTTATTCTCGAAGAACTTGGTTATGACGAAGAATGTAATTCATATTACAACACTGTAACAAACTCTTATCAAGAGTTTAGTAGTTCTGCTACTGTAAAATGGCCAAACATAACAGATGTACTACGTTGGTTTAGGAAAAAAGGATATAAATATTCTATCGTACCAGCAGTTTTATCCAATATAGTATATTATGAGATATATGAATACGAAAGTAAAACAAGATGTGAAAGTTGGGAAGAAGCAGAATATGAAATTGCGAGTAAGTTAATTAACATAGAACATGACAAAAGAAGAATTTAAAGCGTTATATCCAGGTGCTATTGTATCAGCGCGTATTATTGAAGGTGATTATCTTTATTCTTTATTTATTAAAATAAGATCTCAAAGCGATAGAACAAAAACTAACTGGCATTTTCTAACAGGAAACACTTTTGCTCTTTTTGAAGGAGATTCTATTTTTGAAAATCCTGTTTTTGCAGAAACAGTTCAAGTAGAAAACGCTTTAATGGATATTCTTAAATGGAGAACCGTTCAATTAGCATACGATGGTGGTCGTTTATAAAGTAAATACAATGATTGAGTTTATAAATAACGAAGAGTTCTGTCGTTGGAATGGGGTTGAAATGACAGAAGAAGAACAGTTAAAACAATTTGGTGCTATTTATAATGATTTACAAGGTAATATGTGGCACATTAATGGTCATATATATTCTAATCAACCTGATTATACTGAAGCAATTATTGATTTTTTAAAAAGTGTGTCGTATACAAGCAATAGGATAGTGCACGATGATGCTTTGGAGTACGCATATGGATTTGGACGACTGGTTGAAACTGAAATTGTTAAAATAAATGAAGAATTGTTTAAGTCTATTCGTAAGATTAAATTATTCTCTGAGGAACCAGATTCTAAAAACTGGAATCTGTCTAAAATGTTAGAGTTTCACAACGATTTAATTCAATATTACAAAAAGTATGAACACAACTCCATCACTTAATCCACTTACTTTAGCAGACCGTGATCCAGAGTATGCTGAAGAACTTCTTAAAGCCTTGGAAGAAGAGGCTAAGAAGAAAATGGTTGTCAAAGAACAACCTAAAGAACAACCTAAACAAGATGAAAACTTTAAAACTAACAAAATGTAGTGGAGAAGGATGTCCACTAAAAGAATCTTGTGGACATTTTCATTCTGAAGAAAGAGAGGTTTTTGTTAATCCTCCTGGAGAAACAGTTGAAGAACATGGAATGAAAGTGTTTCGATGTCCTGTATATTGGGGTGAGGAACAACAATTTCTTTACGACCAGTTATATAATATAACAAACGCTAAAACCATTTAACCAATCATTATATGGAATGGGAAGATTTCTTATTGTTTCAGTGGTCTCTTGGTCACTGGAATAACTTGTTAACTCCAGAAGAATACGAAGCCCTTGAATATCATCAGTTAAGTAAATTTGAAAAATAAACAATAATTATGTCAGTAATCAAAATTTCACAAGAACAAAAAGAGCGTCTGCTCGAACTTTACCACACACCTACAAGTGAACTTAAAAGCAAGGATATTCCTGCTATTATCGAAGAAGAAATGGGATTTAAAGTACCTTATCTTCTTCTTAATGAATTTTACAACAAAGGTTTCAACTTGGATTTGTCTAATCGTAAGCGCAAAAGTGATGTGATTACTTTTGAATTTGAAGGAGGTGAAACTATCAAGTTGAAAGGAGAATCAGATACTCCTAAGGTAGAAGTTCAAACTGAAGTAGTTGGGCAGAATTCTGATTTTGACAATTACGAACCACACCTAAAAGAACCTGTAAATCTCGAATTTTAATCATTAACTTAACAAACTTATAAAATGAATAATCAGAATCAGAATCAAAACCCAAGCGTCCTTGATGATTTCTTTACTTCTGGTAAAGGAACATGTTTTAATTTCGGTGTAAATACCGGAGTCAAAGTAAAAGAGTGGAGTACTACTGTTGGTGGTGACAGCGGTGCTCTTAAAATTATCTTCTCTAAGGAAGACAGTGTAATTAATCATTTTGTTAACTTTCCTAAACCTCCAATGGGTTCTACGGAAGTTTCTCAAAAAGCATTTAGTACTTTTCTGTCTCTTTTGATGGAGATTGGTAAAACTTATGCCAACGAGGAAGAAGTAAAAGAACGTCTTAAAGCAGCCTCCTTGAAAGGTTGTCAAGCACAAGGAGTAAGTGCAATTCCACTTACTGATATTTCTAAACTCTATCAAGTCTGCTCTACTATGGTAGAAGGTCTGATGAAACTTTGTGAAGACAAAGGTTTGTTTAGCCTTGAGGGTAATCTTGCTCTTGGATACAATAAAGGTGGATACTTGACACCTCCGGCATTTGGTGAAGGTGGTGTGTATAAGTTTCCTTTTGCTATTGGTAGTGTACCTACGATTCCTGTAGCAAGTGACAGGTTTTTTCACACTCGTCCTGCACAAAACCAAACAAGTACTCCACCAGCATCTACATCTACTTCTGAGTGGTAGTTTAATTCTTAATTAAAGCAGTCATAAGGATCACAGGCATTGGTACCAATGATAGCCTAACCTGTGTTAAGGTGTAGTGGCGATACACCCCGCTGCTTTTTTCTTTTATATATGCTTGACTCTTTCTTTTATATTTCTAAAAAAGAACTCCTTCATCGAGTAGATCAAGAAAGTGTCTGGAGACAAATTCTTGGTTCAGTAAAAGTAGGTGATTGGGTTCTAAACCCTTTTAGGCCAGATAAAAACAAAGGTTCTTGTAAACTTCATTGGATGGAGGGTACATTAAGGTTGATAGATTTTGCAGACAAATCTTGTTCAGGATTTGACTGTATCGAAGGGTATAAAAGAATGAATCCTAACTTGTCTTGGACTGAAATCTGCACAAACCTGCTGAATTTAAGTCCGGGTCTTGTAACTTCTTCTTATAAAATATTCCCCGGTATCAAGTCTTTAAGTACTACTACTTATGTTCCTTTCTACCGTGAGTGGGAACAAAGAGATATAGACTATTGGGGTTTAAGAGGAGTTTCTTTAAAGCAATTTGAAGGTGAGTTTAAAGTCTTGCCTCTTAATGGATATTTAGAAAAGAAAGACTCGTATGAAAGAAAAGTCAATTTTAATGACTTGTGTTATTGTTATCACTTTGATACAAGGTATAAATTTTACTTTCCTGAAAGAGAACGACCAAGATTCATAGGTAATGCTAAAGGATCTGATTTATGGACTAATAAAAGAGGTTCAGACATTTTAGTTATCCAGAAGGCTCATAAAGATTTTTTTGTTCTTGAAAACCTATGTGACTATGACATAGTATCCGTACAAAACGAAACTCCTATAATTCCATCAGATATAATGTTTGAGTGGGAATCTTATTATAGAAAAGTTTTTACTTGGTTCGATAACGACAATGCGGGTATTGCAGGGGCTGATAGACTAAAAAACCAATTTCTTTACACTCCAGTAGAACTGATATTCTCGGAAGGAGGTAAAGACCTTGATGAAATGTACTTGAATCAAGGAGAAAGATTTTGTTTAACTTTTATTGAAAATAACTTATGAATCAAAATGAAATCATAGGATACGCACTTGTATTTATTTGTTTGTTTTTAGCAGGGCTATTGGGAGAGAAAATTATTTTTTATAATCCTAAATCAAAAACCAATGACAAATAAACAAATAGAAATAGTTAACACAATAAATAAATTACTTAATACAGACTTTGTATATTCAGATGAGAGTTATAGAGATGTAATAAACGAAGAATTTAATATTCTTGATATGAAAGATTCAGAGTGGTCTGAAATAGAAGATACTGTTATAGAGTTAATAGAGCAAATAAGAAAACTATCTAAAGACAATGACTAAAGAAGAGTTTATAGAACGATTAAAAGACGAATGTAAATTTCTTTCTGTTGATTTAACAAACGAAACTTACCTGTGTGAATGTGGATCACCTGATGTGGATCAACAGCATTGGGTAGGTGTAAACACAGGGTTAATAGCAGAACTTGTTGATGAACAATTATGGTATTGTAACGTGTGTCAAGAAGAGAAACCTACGTGTTACCAATATGATGAGTTTATGGAAGAGAAAATGTATGAAAAAATTTGAAATTGTGACTCTTGTTAATTATAAGACAAGATGCAGAAAATACATAACTTGGGATCCTCTGTTACACAATACTTACTACTATTCTAACAGATTAGAATATATTGGTATGACTAATGGTTTGGATGGTTTAAGTAAAATGGAAAATGAAGGGTGGATTGTTAGAAAAACAATAAAGCCTTATTATTTTAATCGCAACAAATTACGATTACATATAAGTGACCTAATAACTGAAATAAACAGGTTGGTAGATTTCTTTAATCAAGAAAAAAATATAAATAACAAAAAAGCGATATTTTTTGAAATTGCTAAAATAAGATATAAAATACGCAATATTAAAATTTGAATGTTATGTTTAATATTTCCCCTAATCAGGTTAAATCAGTCTTCATAGTATCAGACGCAACAGAGGATGGTTTTTTATCTTTTTTGTTTGATCTTGGACAGAGTTGGATCGAAAGAGATTTTGACTCTTTAAGTAAAAAACTGGAACTCAATGGAGTTCTATTATTAAGAGAAAATGACGTTAGGTTATCAAAGTTATTTGAAAAATTATATGAAGTGGTTGGTGTTACTTATTATTTTGTTGGTACACACCACTTGTGTACTCCCGACACCGTAGACCCGTTTATACATAATATTTTCACAAGAAAAAACCAGTGGAAAGAATTCACCCATTGTTTTAAAAATCAAAACGGTATAGAATTCAATGAAATCATCAAATAAATTGTATGTAGTCTACAACAAAGGAAATCAAATTGTCTCTGTGTTGGAAAGACTTACTGCTTCAGATTACCTTATGTGGCCTGCTACAGAAGGTTATATAATAGAGGAGCAACCAAAAACAAGAGAACTTCTTATTCAAATGGTTATAATTAAGTGTGTAAACGAACAGTTGTATCCTTATGATATTATTTACGAAGACGTAATTAAAGGAGGCACACACGAGTTTAAAAAAGTGTTTAAGTTCAAGATTAACAAAACACTTTTTGGATTTATCAAATATCCCACTTTTTTTGAAAAAGTTCCCTGGTATCAATATTATACGTTTAAAAGAGAAGAAGACTTCCTTCAATGGAAAGCCTTCTGTTTAATGCAATTTACAAGGGTTTTAAAATACGATAAAGAACAAGCAGAGAAAGAATTTGCATGGTTTAATTTAGGCTGGGGACTCAAACAAGACTATATAAAATGAGAAAAAGGATTTTTTATCTACTTTTAATTTATTTGATAGAAATTGTTCAAAGTGTCTATATTTCTAACATGTGTGTGTTGGGGTTGATCTATCCTAAACTAACTTTTAATAGACAGTCTCAGTTTAAATTTAAAGTACCTTTTGCTAATTTACACTTTAAATTATTTACTAAATATTTCGAACGATGACTATAAAAGACGAGTTACTTGAGCCTTATTACATTGACTTTGAAGAAACAGGTTGTTACAATATTGTTCTTTATGAAGTCAAACACACAGACCCTACTCATCATTTAAGTCGTTCTGAAGAAAGTAAAGAACGAGATGTACCAGTAGGTTATTTCAGTAATATGGAGTCTATCCTCAAAAGAATTATTTTTCTTAAACTTGCTAAACAAGATGAAGTAATAACTCTAAAGGAATATCTTCAGAGATATACTAATCTTGTAAGTGAGTTTTCAAAATTTCTACAATGAAATACGTTCAAGGAGATTTAATTCAGATGTTCAAACAAGGTAAATTTGACTTGATCGGGCATCAGTGTAATTGCTTTAGTGTCATGGGTGGGGGCGTAGCAGGTGCACTTGCAGCAGAATTTCCTCAAATTACTCAAGGGAGTTTTGAAAAACTACTTCCAGAAGAGAAATTTGGAGCATACGAAGTAATTGACGGTATTATTAATATGTACTCCCAATACAAACCAGGTGGGTGTCATAGAGGAATAGATTCTTTTGCTATTAGAAGTGCAGCATTAGAACATATTCTATATAAAATCAACTATAGTCATAAAGGAAAATCAATAGGACTTCCTTTTATTGCTTCTGGAATTGCAGCAGATACACGTTTAAGAAAGTCTCTTGATGTACCTACAGTTGAAAACTACTTTAAAACTTTCATAGCACCAATCATTGAGAAACGTTTGGTAGATATGGATGTAACTATTGTTTATCTGTAAATCTGTAATTATGAACAAAAAATATATAAACTTACTGGTTGTGATTATAATAATACTGGCTCCTTTTATTGGAGGTTTTATGTATCTACTGTGTATAAAAATAGGTTTAGGTGACGCAGGTAGTACTGCTGTTTCAATTAGTACGAGCATTTTACTTGTACTAATTGGTTTTGTTTGGTTTATTATTTCTGATTTTAAGGCTAAATGATAGAAATGTTCCTTAAACAGATGGGATACAGGTGTCTTTCTAATGGTAAGTGGTGCAAACCTTGTGGTTTTACCCTCCTTGTGGCCTCCGTAGAGGAAGAAAACATTGTTATATCTCAATGGTTTATGTCTGCTTCAGAAGACAAGCCTCTTTTACATAAATCTGAAAGTTTAAATATATCTGAAATTACAAGTATAGGATATGTGCAGACTTTAGAAGCAAAAGCAATAAGAAATGGTTATTATTTCTATGGTGGAAATTATGAACTATTAGTACCTGAATTAACAATTACAGAACAATTAGAAGATGAACAGAACAATTAAGTTTAGAGTGTGGGATGGTAATCAAATGTTGTATGAAAATCAGCAATATGGACTGTCTCCACAATATCAAATTAATGATGATGCTTGGACTCGGTTTTGGGAAGCAAAAAATCGTTTAATAGAAAAGTATCATCTAATGCAATTTACTGGAGTTATAGATAGACATGGTAAAGGGATGTATGAAGGAGATATTGTAAAGGTAGCATTACCAGATTATGATGAAATACACACTTATGCAATTGCGTGGCATCAAGGGTTTTGTTGTTTTGGTTATCTAAATTTAGAATTTGTAGATATAATTAATTATGCTGGGGATGCTATAGTTGACCAGTTCAACTATCAACATATAATTGAAGTAATAGGAAATATATATGAAAACCCCGAACTTGTCAATCTATGAATATTTACACAGATTTAGTAACGCTTAAAACCTACAGAGATAGTGATAGAGTATCTCAATCGTTTCTTAAAAAAGTATTAGTAAATGATACTAAGCCTTTTAAAGAAACAGTTCCGGTATTGATCGGGAGTTACCTCGATTGCGTATTAACCTCTCCACATCTCAAAGATGATCTTTTTATAGAAGATTTGAGTAAAAGACCCTCTGAAAACATTAGGGGGTTCTTAAATACTCTACTTGAGATACTTGTAAGTACTGATTCAGTCAGTAATTTAGGAGAACTTAAAGACTACAAAGAAGTCTTAATCCCTATTGTTAGGGGATCTGGTTATCAACCTAAATGGGGGGATGATGCTCTGTGGAACTCTATTGAAAAAGACGGTGCAGAGTATTGGGAGTTTATGCTTAAAGCAGAAGGAAGGTCTATTATTACCTACGAAGAAAAAGTAAAATGTGAAAACCTTGCTGCTCTTACTTTGAGTCACGAACTTACAGGAAAGTATTTTATAGACCAGCCTAACGCAGATAAATATTATCAGCGGGCTATCTATTGGAACGAAGGTGAAGTACCTTGTAAAGGACTTGCTGACCTGGTGATAATCGAAGAAGAGACTAAAACTATTTATTTGGTTGATCTTAAATCTACCGGAGTGAATACAATAGAAGAGTGGTTTAAAATCTGTCGTCAAAAGATGTATCCTTTTCAAATGTCTTTTTACTTGAAAGGTATTCTAAACAATTTTAGTCCTTTAATTGATGACGGATACAAAGTACTTTGTCGGTGGGTAGTTATTCCTACTAACGGAACCAAGTTTACTCCTTTTGTTATAAATTGTAGTAACAATCTTTTAAGCGTAGGAAAATACGGCTATAGTGAAGAAAAGTCTTTTGATGTACCTTACTTAGATACTGTAACTTACTTGAAAAATTATTATGGTTGGGATGAAGCATTGCGTCGGTATAAGCACTTTACGAAAAAAGGTATACTGGACTATAATTGGATGTATGAGCAAACCCAAGGAAAAATAACCGAAGATTTAACAGACGACCTATTTTTTACTAATTAAATTTTTGTGAGGTATCGAAAAAATCATTCAGTGAAATTCTTACTCCCGCAGTTGAACACCTGTGGGAGTATTTTTTTGAAACAAATGGACTCTTTAACAAATTATGGACTTGGATATTCCATGTTAAATTCTCTACTTCATGTAGGGATAGGAGATATAATGTATTACCGAGCCAAAGGATTTGAAAAAGGTCATCATTTATTTTTAGTGTTCGATGTTAACGGAGCCTATAACGAATCTAAAAGATTTTATCTTGATATAAACCAGGGTAAAAAAAGATTCAAAGATTATTTAATGTGGGTCAGAACCAATAAGTATTATTTCGATGATTACTGGTTTGGTAAAAATCAACATTGTATAGTCTTCAATCTTAAGTCTTATGAGAGTTCTTACAGTAAATTTTGGAAGTCAGAATATTCTAAAATGTATCGAAAAGAACAACTTAAAGACTTAGGTATACCTGAACTTATAACTATTAAGGGTAAAAAATACCGCAATTATATTTATGCGGTACTAACAAAAGAAGATATTGGAAAACAATATCTTAAAAACACTATCAATGAATACTTTGGTGTAGATGATATTCCTGATGACCCAAGAGAATATGATATTACTTGGTTTGCACAAGATGAAATTCTTAATTATAAGTATAGCAAAGACAAAGAGAAAGAAATCGTTTCGTCGTTTAAAAACTAATAATGATACCTAAATATTATAAAGTTGAATTTAGCATACAAGGAAAAAGATTTCCTTGTGTAGTGCGTTTTTACGAAGGAGATAGTCATTGGCTTTGTATCTATATTAACAAAGACAATGGTAATGATCTTTTTCTTAGGAGAGAAGTAATATCTCCATCTTTATTGGAACATGGAGAAGAGACTTATCCAGAAGTATTTAATAATTTGTGGGACAAAATAAAACTGATTGTAGATGGAAAGCAATAAAATTCTTATACTGGTTAGTGGAGGAAATGTAGCAGAAGTTCATTCAAACACGCATCTTGAAGTCACCGTAATTGACGTAGACAACATGATAATTGGAGAAGACTATGTTACAGAATTTGAAGTGTCCCCGATGCTCCAGGACGAACTTCAAGAAGTTATTAAAGAACATCAAATCAAAGCATAATGACGTTTACAGGTATTACAGAATGGGATCAATTCATCCAATGTATCGTGGATGATCTGACCAACTATATTCCTTTCAAAAAAATCGACGACATTTTTAAAATTTAAAATTTAAAACAATGACTACTACACGTTCAGAACTTATTTCAATTCCAGTTCCAGAAGAAACCAGTCACTATAAACCTGTTTCTTCTGCTCTTATCTTTGACACGATTGACCAATTTGTAAGTTACAAGGGTCTTTACCTTCGTAAAGAAGAATTTGACACAAAACAAAAAGGTGAAGTTCAACGAATGAGGTTTCATTTTGATACAGGGAATCCCAAATTTGGGTTTCAAGTAGCAGTCTTGAACTCTTATAATAAAACTCTTTCTCTTCGTTGCGGAGGTGGTGCAATTAGTTGGATATGTTATAATCTTCAAATCATGGCTCCTTACAAACTACAAGAGCGTCATGTAACTGGTGTTAGAGAAGATATGTACGAGTTCTTTAAAGGAGTTTTTGATCTTCAAACAAGTCAAGTTACTAACGCACAGACTATTTGGAATGCTTTTGACTACGTTAATCTGACTCGCAGAGAAATGGCAGAACTTGCAGGTCGTGCTATCTTTGAAGAAAATCTACTTATCCCGGAACAAGTGTCTAAAATTCGTAAAGAGTTGGAAGAACCCTCTTTTAAATACGACTACAACCCGGAAAGTCTTAACTCTCTGTATCAGCATTTTACACACGCTATTAAAGATACACACCCCTTTAATTACTTCCAAACTCAACAAGGTGTTCAAACCTTCTTTATAGACGCATACGAAGAGATTACCCAAAATAAACTAATTCTTGCATAGTATATGTTTGTTTTAGGTAACGAAACATTACAAGATACCTCAGCCTTTAAATTATTAGGTAACCCTAAGTTAGTTGCTGGATATTTAGCAGGTGGTACTTATAAGAATCTTTCTTTAGCGCAGGCTAAATGTTTAGTTCAAAAAAGAATGAATGATTTGTACTTAGGTATTCAAACTATAAAAGGTTGTGAAGAAGTAGAGTTAACATTTCGAGATGAAGAATCTTATAACTGGTGGAATAATTTAGTAAACTCTATTACTGTAGTTAGTGTAAAAAACGGATATAGTATTAGAATTCCTTCATTACCACCTAAATTTATTTTTGAAGAAATATGATTATACAAAGAAACAGAGAGGGAGATGTTCTAACCAAAGGAAATTTTGAAACCTCGGATGTATCTTTAGATCAAGCAGATTTAGACAAGGTTCTTTGGATGCTACTTGAAGGAAATTATAAGTTTCCTGTAGCATCTACTATTAGAGAACTTTGCTCAAATGCTCTTGATACTCAAGTACAAGCAGGAGTAGATAGTTTAGTCAGTCCTATTGCAGTAGGTCTTGATATGTATAAGTTTTGGGTAAAGGACAGTGGAGAGGGTATTGATGACGAAAGAATGAAAACCATAAGCAAGGCAGGTGCTTCTACAAAAGAAGCATCTGCTAACACTTTAGGGTGTTTCGGTATTGGTATTTATTCTCCTTTGAGTTATACATCTCAATTTACTATAGAAAGTGTTAAAGACAAAGTAAAGAGAACCTGGATCATTCAAAAGAACGGTTCTAAAAAACAAGTTCTCAAAGTATCCGAAACAGAGTGTGATGAATCAAATGGTACTTTGGTTACAGTACCTATTAAATCTGGAGATTATTCAAACTGGAATAACGCTTTAGAAGAAACGCTGGTATACTTTAAAGGTGTTCACACTTCTAATGAATCCTTTAACCAAAGAAAGATTATTGAGGGTGAGAACTTTTTGTGGTCTACTTTACCTTTAGATGGATTTCATATCGTATTAGATCAAGTTGCGTACACAATCAATACTGTAGACTTGGGTTTACCTAATGTAGATATTCCTTTTGGAATAAAATTTGGTCTTAATGACGGATTAGTTCCAACTCCTTCACGAGAAAATCTTGTTCTGGATGATACTACAATTCAGAAAATATTAGATAAAACTCGTAAGGCTGTAGAAGAAATAGTAGGGTTGATAAAAACACCAACTGATAGTATTGTTCACTATTATAAGTATTTAGATCAAAACATACGGTCTCTAAAAGTAGGTGAGGTAGAAGTTCGTATTGATAAAAAACCATTAGTTACCCTAATGGAGTATTTTGAAATAAAAGAACGTAAGTATTTTCAAAATGACTACTTTACTGTTAAGGTAGCGTTTGATATTATAGGATATATGTTACCTTATTGTACTTATCAACGGTACAGTAAATTAGAACCTTCGTCAGGATATTGTCATTTTTCATCTAAAGATGTTTTTTTGGATATTCCTTTTAAGAACATTCACAAGCAGTATTTTAGAGACAAACAAACTGGGTATAGATCTTTCTTTTCTGAAAAACAAGATTTAAAACTTTGGAATTTTTACTACCGTTACTTAAAGACATATAGTGTACCAAGAGAAAAATGGAGAGAGTGTATAACCTGGATTCAGCAAGAGTGTCAAAAAGTAAAAGATACTTTTCCAAACAGACTTTCTAACTATCTTCCAGAAATAGAGAAATTTCAAAGTACTAATAAAAAAGGATCAAGAACGTCTATAAATCGTAGTGCAGAAGAGTTAGTACTTCACTTACCTTACGACAACAGATTTGATTATGTGACATCTCCACAATCTTTCTCTTTAGATAATTTACCTAAGAAGTTAATTATCTATGGTACTCGAAAGTCTGAACTTGAGAGTTTATACCCTCTTAATAAAAAATCTAATTTTATTCTTGCACGAGTGTCGCAAGCAGATGCAAAAATTTTAGAAAAGGTGAAAAACGCAATGACCGTTGAAAAATTTATGAAAGGTGGCACTAAATTAGCAAAAAAGTGGGTCACTGCTTATATAATATATGAAGACCTAAAAGGTACTGTTGGAAACCTGTGGGAAAAGTGTGCAACATATAGTTACTCTACAGGCAATAAAAAACTGGATTTTAAAGGAAGTCGACTAAGAAACGAGTCTTTGAAGAGATCAATGCTGAACATAGAAAAGTATTTAGCGAAACGAAATGCTTTTAACAATGACTCGGTGATGAAGTCTCTGGTAGAAACTTTTAAGGCTAATAACTTGTTAGATGAACCTATTCTTAAGGAGTGGGAGTTTGTAAAATCTGAATTACTAAAGTTAAGGCCCGTTCTTAAAGTAGTTGACCATAAAGACAAGGAATTTACTACGTTTCTTTCTTATATGAAAGGTCGAGATTATTACAAAAGAATGTTCACTCAATTAAAAGATAAATGCAAGTAAATTATTCAAGTTCATCCATTACCGTTATTTTCGATGACGGAACCATTTTTACTGCTAACTGTCCAAAAGAAGTAGCAGTACAAATTATTAACCTGGAGAATCCTACTCCAGAAGAAGTCGTATGTCTTCTTTATCCAAAATCTGAAGAGATTAAACGAGAAGTAGATGTAATCGTTGAGAGTAACAATAAAATCAAGGTTGAACATCCTGATTTTTATTGGGAAGAAAATGAATTGTTTCGTGTTGGAATTCCTGTTGCTATTCCTCGTGTTCTTGCAGAGCGAATCAAGTTTTGCATAGACTCTGAAAGTACAGAGGAACTTGCTAAACTCGATAAGTTTTGGGCATGGACTTCTCTAATTCGAACTGCTGAATCAAGAGAAAGTTTCTATAATTATGTGAGGGCTAATAAAATGCTTATTACGAAACAAGGTTTTGTAGTAGCATTTCGTCGTGCAAACAAGTTAAACTCTAATTCAGAACTCAATCAATTCGTAAAAGAAAATTACGAAAGAATTCGTAAAACCAAAAAAAGCACTAATGTAAATGTTTTTAAAAACGTTTATGGAGAACTGTCTTTAACAAACGCCGTAGGGAGTTCTTGTGAAGGTAGCTTGAAAGAACTATACGCAAATATGGGCAGTAACACAGATTATGAAAGTGTACATTCCGGTAAAAACGGAAGGATGAAATACTATCTTGGTAAAGAATCACGACTTCCAGTTGAAGAGTGTGATTTTTCATCCACCGAATGTAGTGCAGGACTTCATGTTCACTCTGGTCGTTACTATGACTACGGATATGGTGATGTACGTTTGGCTGTTATATTCAACCCGATGCACGTACTTCATGCTCCGTACAGCGATAATTCTAAACTTCGCGTTCAAGCACTCACACCTCTTTGTGAAATTAAAGAAATTAACGACTTTGAATTGACTCCTGAAATCGAAGATATGATTGAACAATTGTATCAAGATCACCAACAAACCCTTCAGTCTCTTATTGCCGATGAAGATAACTTTGCCGTAGGAGGAATTAAACACACCCTTTTAAAAGAAGTTCCTGATATTAACTTTAAAGAAATGTTTTCCAATATTTCTAAAGTAATGGTACCTGATGTTTCTGATCGCGTAATTAAAGTTTAATCACTTTTAGATGAGTTTCAATTTAATCGAGAATAAAATAAGGGAGAGGTTCTTAGGGGCCTCTCCCCAAGTTTTACAAGAGGGTATTTCTTGGTACCCAAGAGCAAATAGTTTTTGTGAAAGTCTTGCAAAAGAGCACGACTTACCTATAAGATTAGTAGCAGGTCTTACTGCTTTGTTTTCCCCAATGAAATCTTGGGAAATGAACCAAAGACTTGTGCGAGAGTGGTGTGAATGTCAAAACTGTGGTACGTTCAGTCTTCAAAAGAAAAGAGCAACACAGTTATTCTCAGATATGGTTTTGGTTCATTCTGATGATGAAAAAGACAGATTCATACAAAAAATATTAAATGGCCCCAAGACTAAAAATTTCTATCACAACATAGTCTACCCAACAACTTCGAATCACGTTACTATAGATACTCACATTCAAAAAGATTTGATTCCTGGAATTTATCTTACTCCAAAGAGGTATCGTGATCTTGAACTTATTATTCAAGAACAAGCAGTCGAACATAAAATAATTGCTTCTGCTTTACAGGCTGTGCTTTGGGTAGATATTAAAAGAGAAAAGAATGAACGAAATAACCCTAAAAGCAATTAGAAAAGAAAGAGAAGGATTACCTTCTTTAGAATTTCCTAAGGGAGAGTATTATTCTTTTCTTAGAGAGACTCCCTTAAATGCAGAAATGGTTATTACTATCTCTCGCAAAAGGTCTCTGAATCAAAATGCTTTGTTTCATAAGTGGATTAATATTATTAGCAGTGAAATAGGAGAAGATAATGAAGTGGTCAAATACTGGTTGAAATGCAAGTTTTTGGGATGCGAAGAAAAAGAAATAGACGGACATACTTACTCTATTCCACCAGAGACCTCTAAATTAAACAAACAAGAAATGTCAGACTTTATGCAAAGGGTATATATATTTGCCGCTGAAGAATTACATGTTAATTTACCATCTAACGAATTATGACAGATTTAGTAACAGTGCCTTCTTTTGTTTTCCACAACGGGAAAGAGCAACCAATTCAAGTTGCTTACTACAATGGTACAATAGAATTAAGCCAATATCATTATGGAAACTCTACAGTAAACTCAATTGGAATTGATCCCAAGCAAGTAAAAGAATTTCTTAAAGAAATACTTAGGCATAAGCCAGAGGCTGAAAAATGTTTATCTAAATAACTACTATATGTATATTAAAACAACTATGAGTATCCCTGAAGAAGGGTACCACGTCACTTTCTTTACACCTACAGGAGCCTCTAATATTATGAGGTTTAGTCACGTAGTCATCACTAAAGAAGAAGAAAAAGAAGGAGAAAAACAAACTACAACAACAGAATATATTGGTATTGAATATAATGTTGTTGCCGAACAAGTTTATCCTGTACCTTTGAAACACTCTATTCGAGTAAAACAGACTAAAGCACAGGAATACTTTAAACACGAAGAAGTAGTTAAAGTGATGCAACCCATGCTTCAAAAGGTAGAAAACCCTGAAGAAATTGCATCTCTCCTTCGTTATTTTAACGCTAACGTTGTTGCATAATGCAATCGCAGACACGTCAAAAAAAACAAACACTTAAAATCTGCCAACTATGTGGGAAGGGTTTTCCGTCACTATGGAAAACCCTTACCATAGATGGTAATAGGAAAAAGTGTTGTCAAAATTGTGCTACAAAAGCAGAGAAGAACAAAAAGAAAACTAAGGAAGAAAAGGCAAAACAGAAAAGAAGGATTAAAAGAGAACGTATTACAGAGAAAAAATTAGATATGATTTTTTCTCGACTGGTTCGTAACATTTATCCTCCTATTTGCCACTCTACTGGAGTTCATCTTGAGCCTTCTGGAAGTCATTGTGCTCACCTTGTAAGTAGACGTTTTAGATGTGTACGATGGGATTTGAGAAATTGTTATCCTACTTTACCAGAAGAGAACCTCCACAATCAACTGCATGTGATCTATTTGGCAAAACGATTGTTTGAGTATTATAGTATCACAATAGAAAATTGGGATTCTGTAACTAAACAAACAACAATAAGATTTACAGAAGGAGATCGTAAAGAACTCTATGATGTGTTTAAGTGGGGTTTAGATAAGGTGATGGATATTCGTGCTCTTGGTAAAGATGAAAACGAACAACTGACCAAACTAAGACTTGAAATTATTGAAAAGACAAAAAAGATTCTTTAACTTAAAATAATGGTATGGTTTACACGTTTCTTCTTTTTTTGCTTATTGTTATTGTGCTGTATTATATTTTCTTTTGTGAGTGTATCCCCTATAAAGAACGAGGACTTCTCACTCGAAAAATCTACCAGGATGAATACGAACGGTATTATTTAACACTAAGTTTTAGTAACGGGATATATTTAGACGTATATGTAAGTGAAGAAACTTTTAACAAAGTAGAAATAGGTAGTTATTACGTTTGTGAACTTTTTGATTGTGAAAACGATATTTATATTAACAAAATCTTTGCGTAATGAAAATGATTAAAGATGTTTATGATTGGTTGGAAACAGCAGGAGTTAAATCTAACGGTACCACAGGACAACAGATGTTTGGTGTTGAACTGATTAAAGAAGAGACTGATGAGTTGACAGAAGCAATTCTTAAAGAAGATCGAGATGGGGTTAAAGATGGATGTGTAGATTTGATGTGGATGATAGTCAACAACTTGGTATTCAATGGTATATCTTTTGAAGAATTTGAAGAATATGCCAACCGTGTTTCTATGAGTAACTGGTCTAAATTCTGCACAACAGAAGAAACTGCTCAAGAAACAGTTAATGCGTATCTTAAAGGAGAGCATTGGGATAAACCAGGTCAAGTTATTGAGTGCTATTGGGAGCGCGTTGGGAGCATCTATGTGATTAAACGCCATGACGGAAAAGTTCTTAAGAGTCTAGTGTATCAAACACCTAAAGATGTACACGAAAACGATTGATTTAACTGACATTTGTTTTACTGATGTAGACCCTCTGGACACAGTAGGGTTTTCTTTTTATAAGGCTGCTTTTGTAGATCGTCTTATGAAAGACTCTATTTATGAAATACCCAAAATTCAGGAACTTATAGACTCTCTCGAAGAGTCTCAAGGTTATTCAGAATTTGAAAACCTCGTGTTTGTTTTGGATAATGTTTGCGCAGAATATCATATTAATTTAAAACTTTGTGTATGAAAGTCAATATCAATAATGTAGATTACTGGATCACTTTTAAATACTTTGAAAATAAAGTAACAACTTGTATTATAGAAACTCAAGGATTTGTTGAGTTTTGCAAGGGAACATGTTATCTATCTGAAAATGATCGCTTTGTAAAAGAAACAGGTAGAAAAATAGCACTCGCTCGTGCTCTTAAATACGTTTTTAATAAAGAGGAACGTACTCAATTTTGGAACGCTTATTTTAATCGTAAACAATAAAAAAAACAGATAAAAGAGCATCGCAAAAACTAATTAAAGACCATGTTTGGGCTGCTGGAAATTGGAATAGCACCGGGCCTAATGTTTCTACTTGTGTTTTTCTTACTCAGAAGGAGTATGATAAGATGACAGACGAAGATGTTGTTCCTATATTTAACTACAGAAAATCAGAGTTTAGACATAAAAGTGAATGGGATAATCTTTGGGATGGTTTTTATCACAGAGAGTTAGAGCGTCAGGTATTTACATCTATCTAAACAAAAAGAAAATGAACAACTTTGAAGTCCTATTAACACAGATTATCCGAGAGTTGGAAGAGTGTAAAACTTATGGACAACTTGCAAATAAAATTCAGGATATTAAAGACGAATTTAATATCGTAACAGATACTTTTGAAGAAGAGGAAGAAGATAACAACGATAACACGAATCTTGAACTTGTTTAAATTATGACAAAACGATCTAAAATTGTAGAGTTTCTTAAGGAAAACTCTAAATATGGATTTACAACAAAGGCTATTACTAAAAAACTTAAAGTAACACGAGGAGATGTTTGGCACACGGTCTTTTTAAATAAAGATAAAATTGGTGCTTATAAAGTAAATAAATCCGTATATTATATTTATGAGCAAGTGTGATAATTGCCATAATTGCAGATGTCCCAAGCGTTATAAAGTTGTAAGTCTTCTCGAACGTAATAAAGACAGTGGATTTACGATAAAAGAAATCAGTCGTCAGTTAGGTATTGACAGAGCAGATGTTGTGATGGCAAAATACTCCACTAATGTGATTGCTGCCTATAAAGTAAACGGCACAACTTATTATATGTATGAAGCAGAAACTAATTAACTGGTTTATTTCAGGACTCATAGGGTTCTTGGGATGTCTTTGGTTTACAGACAAAGGATGTGTATATGTCCCTGAAAAATCAAAGATTATCAACAACACTTGGATTGAACACCACACAGATACTCTTTTAGATACTGTGGTATTAAGAGTACCTGTTCCCGTTGTCAAATACGTGGAAAGAGAAGTTCCCAAATGGATGGTAATTCAAGACTCTGTGTATTCTGATTCTGGACAGTTAATGGTTCCTTATAACGTTTATATTGATTCGGTAGAAACTGATAAATATAAATTTAGTTATAGCGCTGAAGTAATGGGAGAACTTGTATCTTTGAACCCTCAAATCACACTTTATACCGATAGTACTTCAACTATTCAGGAAGAACAGGTGTTTATACCTAAAATTCCAGATTGGTCTTTGACAGTGGGACTTAGTGATAAACTAAATTTCTACACAGGAGTGGGATATAAAGGATGGTCTTTAGGTGTAGATTTCAATAATAAACAATTCAATCAAGTTTTTCTAACTAAAACATTTACAATTAAATGAAGTACCTAAGTATTATCTTTCTAATGTGTGCAGTTGCTCTTCATGGGCAATCTGGTAAACCTGTACAAACACCTTCTAATGCAACTGTTAATGCTGGTCAGTCTCAACAAGTAAAAAAAGACTCGACTATCTATCTCACTCCTACGGGGAGTGTTAATGACACAGTTGTGGTCTATGCTATTGTAGTAGATTTGAAAACTCCACTTGGAGTTTCTACTTACAATGTTATTACTAAATCTTGGACTTATGAAGATGGTAATAAAAAAGCAGCAGATCAATGGATGGAAACAGGCGGAGGTGTTAAAATTAATGAGTGGCGTAAACGCACACTCTGGTTTATGTTTAAAAATGAGTGGAAAGATTAAAAGTTAAAAAGTATTCATCATTGTGAGATTTAATTATGTGGGGAGGATGTCGTAAGATGTCCTCCTTTTTTAATTTTTTACTATGCAAAAAATACTACCAATTGAAGAGTCTGCGTTTATACTAAGCAGGGCTTCTTCAGGAATAATGAATGGTTCTTTTTACGGAGAGTATGACTGGTTAGCACCTGTGGGGTTGGTTTTTACTTTACTGTTTACTTGGATAAGTCTAAGAAGAACTAAAAGACAAAGAAAAAAAGTAAAAAAGTCTAATAACTTTCTATGGTGGATGTCATTAATTGGATCTTTACTAAGTACTTTGTTGACTTTTTTAGGATTTTTGTTTCCTTTTTTACTTGTTGACATCCATTTTTTTACTTTGCTTGCTCAATCTTTCCAGACACTTGGAATGTTTCTTAACAACCCTAAAAAGTGGTGGAGACTTCTTTTACTTGTCACTCCAGCGGTGTTCTTTCAAAAGTTTTTTATCAACATTCTTGGAGGTCATTCCTGGTACTATCAAGGTACCAATGTTAATTCTGGTGCTTATTATTCGGTTTTTGGTATTAAAGTACCAAGACTGTTTAACGGTAACATGGGATTTAGATTAGCACTTACTGTTTTTAACCTTATTATACTAATTGCGAGTTTTAAACAAAGTCAAAGACAAACACAATGAATTATTTTAACAGAGGAGATTTGATTATTCTTCAAGAAGACCTTGCCTTTAACCCCAAAAAGGTAAATCTTGCACCCGTATGGCTTCTTTCGGAACCAGGGCTTAATGGTCATACTTTGATAAATATGTCTACTAACGAACAAGTAATAGGTTCTACTCACAAGTTTTATCATGCTAAAGATAAAATTGACGAAATTATAGCCAATATTGAAAACCACTTGGAAAGACTGAAGTGTTTAAGAGAACTTGCTAACAGATGATAAAAAAGGAAATGAAAATAGGAGACTCTGTGTTTACCTATTTAGAGATTGAGCCTCACGAAGACAAATGGAATAATTACTTCATGGATGTTGCTATCAGAACATCTGAAATGTCCAAAGGAAATAGACTCAAAGTAGGGGCTGTGGCAGTTAAAGACAAGAGAATAGTCTGCACAGGATACAACGGTACTGTTAGTAGATATGGAGATGAATCTTTAGAAGATGAAAACGGTAATACAAAGCCAGAAGTGCTTCACGCAGAAGAAAATATTGTAGCGCAAGCAGCATTACATGGTATTTCTCTTAAAGGCTGTGTTATTTACTGTAATTACAATCCATGTCTCCATTGTGCATCTCTTTTGGCACAAGTAGGAATATCCGAAGTAGTCTATCTGAACGAATACAGAGATTTAAGTGGAATTGAAAAACTAAAACAATATCGAATCAAAGTAACTAAACTATAATAAAATGACACAAAAAGAAGAGTATCTAATGTTATTGGATGAGTTTATCAACGAACAATCGTTGTGGAATTTATTTAAAGAATGGCTTTTATCCAGAGGTTATGATGAAGAATTTATTGAAGAACTTGAAACAATAGACGTAACAAAATGAAAATAGAACCTGAAGTTTACTACATTAAGAAAGGGAGAAAATATATTCCCTTCGACAAATATCAAATAGATGGAGTTGGAGAAGGACTCTGGTTAATTTGGAAAGAACAACACTCCAAAGTAATGAAAAATGCCAGTTATTATGCACAAGTTCACGAAATTAAAAACCTTGGTAGGTGGGCAGATTTGTGTGCTAATTTTGAATCTGAACTTGCAAGTAAAGCCACAAAAGAAATTGAAAGACTTGCTCAAGAAAAAGGACAGTGGTCTGTGCGTGATATAGTTGATGCACTTTTAAAAACTGTTGCGGATAATCAATAACTATGGGGAAACTATTAGAGAAACTTCAGAAACAACTGGAAACTGAATTTAAACAAGATGCAGAAGACTGTATTAAAATATATGAAACGCTTAAAACCTTAAATAGTAGTAACAGAGTTTGGTCAAGTGAATGGAGTGTTTTAACAAAAGTTATCTACACAGATACTACATATAAATATATACCAAGTCGTATAGGAAACATATTTTTAAAAGGAATAGATAAATGAAAGAACAAGTAAAAAACGTATTGCTTTCTCTCATTGAAAGCAAAGGAAATGCTACTACTGCTGATGTGCAGCATAATCTTGCTTTACAAGGTATAAATCTTACTCACCTTCAAGTAAGTAAGATTATTACTAAAGACCTTAAAGCACAGGGAATTAAAAATTCTATAGTTACAAAATGGGTGCGCGTACCGTCAGAAATAGAAACTGAACTTAAAAACCTGGATACAACTGTTTCTTTTTCTAAAAAACAATTGAAACAACATTTATTGAACATAGGTATACTAAAAGAATCTGTAGATAAGGAATTTGATTCTACTTTTGAAAGGCTTTTTGAGTTTGCTGGTACTTGGAATAAAGAAAACCATAAAATGTATCGTTTGAGATTGAGAGGTCAGCATTTTTCCACTACAAAACTTTCAATAGAGGCTATTTGCGACATGCACCCATCTTATATCTACAACACAATTCAATCCAAGTATAGTAAGACTCTTGTTAAAGATTGCTTTAGACGAGACTCTGAAATTTATGAAATGCTTCGTCAGTATTTTCTTTATGATGTAAAACAAGTGGTACAATGAATTATCCAGAACATAAATATTGTTCGTACTACTGGATTACACTTCAGAATTTCAATAAAGAAGAATGGGAGAGATTTAAGGAAGAAATCTCTCCCTTTCAAAATATATTTAATTTTGACGGGATTGATGAAGATGAAAATTCAGTATGTCTAAAATTTAACAGGTATGTTCCTCAAAACGACATTGAAGTTAGGGCCTGTAAAGAACTTAATCTAAGTCTTAAGAAAGGGTTTATTAAAGCGTTTTCTGAAGACATACGAGGAAAAGTATATTTTAACGCATCTAAAGGAATATTGAAAAAACTATGAAACAAATGCTTGTTACAAGCGTGAGATTTAACTTCCAGATTAATATGTGGGAGTCTGTATTTGAAAATATTATTACTGTTTATTTTCGTTATCAACCTCTTTATACTAAAGGAGATGTAATTAAAAAAGTAAAATGAGAGACGATTTAAAATTGTGGGATTATGCTGTTGAACTTGGTTATAAAATTATTTTTGACAACGCAGATATTCTCGCTAAAAGAGTTACCAAAGAAAGTATACCCCAACATAGTATAGGTTTTGAAAAAGAGCACGTATGGATATGGCAATGTGGACAATCTTGGCCAGAAGTTAAACTGTGGTGGCAAGCAAGAAATGTAGAAAATGGTGTACTTGCTTCGTATGAAACAAGACGAGAGTATGAATCTTTAAAAGAAGCCTTAGATAATGAACAGACACTTTGAAAAAATACTTACTGGAATGGGAGTTACTTTTGATGAAGATGATATTTTGGAAAATACCTATCTAACAAAACTTGACTTCGAAGAAATTCTAACATCTGTATGGGAACTTGCTCTTAAAACAGCAGCAGACAATGTAAAAGTTGATTATAACGTAACAGATAGTTTTGATAGACACAGTGGAGAAAATATAGAAGTGTTTGCATTAAAAAATAGCATTTTAAATCTTACACCAGATGACATTTAAAGCGGGTACTTATTACATTGGAGATCCTTGTTATATCTTTAACAAATCTTGGGATCAAATATTAGAACAAACAGATTATTTTCAATCGGAATCTGTAGAAAATATTTTTGGACACGATTGTTTAGTAGGTGGTACAGCCTATGGAGACGGTACTTATTTTGATAATTATGGTAGGAAATATTGGGTAGATGCGGGTCTTATTGGTATTCTACCTGTAGAGATGCTTAATATTGACAAATGCTATACTGAAAAACAAGTAGAAACAGAAGAAGGAATGTACATAGTTACGTTTGAAACTGATTTTGATGCTTGGATTTCAAATGGTCATTTTTATTTTGGACATATTAATATTAATACTGTATACGACAATGAAGACAGTGACTATGACTCTTGGGTTTAAACCAGCAGAAGAATTACCTCCTGTATACGCTCCTATTATAATTTACTACCACAAAGGATTACGTAGAGCATTTGGTGGAGAAACAGGTAATTTTTATATACAAGGATATTATAATGACGTATACGATACTTGGTTTGACTATACAGGAAGGGTGCTTAACGAAAGAAAGGCAAAACATTCATCTAATAAAATAATTTTATGGGCTTTACTACCGCAACAATTTTAGCAGACTCTCGTACTAAAACAGGAGACAGAATTATAACTTATAGGATTAAGTTTCCTCGAATCATTGAAGCGGAGATACTTAGGCACCGTATGTTTTCATATAGTGCTGCAAGTTCCAGAGCACGTAATCTTGAAAAACACCTTCAGGATACCATTGAAGAACTTTATGTACCAAGTCCTTTTACTAAGGATCAAAAAGGAATGAGTGCAAAAGAAGTCTTACAACCTTTGTATGATAACCTTGCAGACCGTGTATGGAAAGAATGCTTTGATAAAGTAGTTGAAACAGTAGAAACACTTGGTAGATATAATGTACACAAACAACACGCAAGTAGATTACTTCAGCCTTTTGAGTATCAAGAAATGATTATGACTGGTACTGAATGGTGGAACTTTTTTAATTTGAGGTGTCCTAAATACAGATACAAAGGACAGAACTTCTTCTCTAAGAAAGACTTACTTGCTTGGTATCCAGAGTTTGATGGGGATTTTAATTTGATTAATGAATCAACTGCTCAACCTGAAATTCAGGAGTTAGCGGAAATGATGTATACTGCTTACCATGAAAGCAGTCCATTAACTCTTGAAGAGGGAGAGTGGCATATTCCTTTGGAACCAGATTATTCTTCTTTACGAGATTTTCTTGATCCAGAGAATGTTAAAAAAGAATTTGAACTTGACTATGATACTATCTGTAGGAAGGTAGCGTGTGCAAGAATTGCTCGCATTAGTTATCTTAATGAGTCAAATGACTACCTGAAAGACATAGACTTGTTTGATAAACTTGTAAAAATGAAACATTGGTCTCCTCTTGAACACGTTTGTAGAGTTATGGATGAGGGTGAATACGCTGCTTTTTATAGAAACAGACCTGGTGAGTGTGAATACGGCTGGTGTGATAACTACCGAGGATTTATCTCACTTAGATATATTGTAGAAAAAAAGTAACATGAACACTAACATATTTATACCAGAAAAAATTAAAGTAGGTTATCAGAAACGAACAGATACCTACACAAATAAATTAGCCTATGTTATCTATTGGGATAACAAAAAAGTTCTTAGAAAAGAGGCATCCTGGAATAGTTGGCGAGATAATACAATAGACGCAGATGATTTTGATAACACTCCTGTTGAAGGATTTGTGTTAAACAAAAAAGTAGGTGGAAAGAATTATAGTTGGAATCCTCGTAATACGTATTGCAGGATATATGATCCACGAGGCTTTGAGTTTGAAATAAGTATTCCTAATCTTCTTTACATCTTGGAGAACACTAATTCAATCAAAGGTAAAGGACTTGAAGGAAAATTTGTATATGGATGGAGTGGCACAGAACTTGTTCTTGTTCCAGAAAATGCTCCTGAATATACTCAAATGGTTGCTTTTACTAAATTACAAGAAGGTAAAGTAGGAGTAAAAGACATGACTCCCGGATGGAAATACTTGACTGCTAAAAATGAAGAAGTGACTTACATGGGTAAGTTTGACACTTATGAAAGATTTCTTTCTTACTCAAAGGAAAAACAAGAGCAGAAACTCTTGGGTAAAAAATACTGGTTTAGGCAAGGCGGTGACTTTTATTTTGTTTCTTCTTTATCTTCTATTAAATCTAAGTTAGAAGAGGATAAAAACTTTGTTTATCTATATGATAAACTGGAAGAAGACACAAGGTTCTGTAAAGTAAAAGAAGTAGTTTGGGATAAAACGGCTGTTACTGTAGAAGATTTGATGGAAAAATATCTAAAAGATAAACATTACCATAGTTTGTATCTTATTATTGTCGAACAAGACGGTTTGTTTTTTAGAGACACAAGTTTAGGTCTTCATCCAGATTTTTTAAAAAATTCATATTACACACAGTCTTCTGAATATTATTACAATACTTTTGAAGAAGCAGTAGAAAATAATGGAGGACGATGGGCACGATTGGACTATGCCAAACCACATAAAATATATCAAGGAACTTTAATTTTAGAAAATGGTAAACAAATTAACGGATAGTAAAGTAACTGAAACTCTTGGTCTTATTGAAGACAAGATTAAAAACCTTTCTACTAAAAAGAAAGTAGAACTAATTACAAACGCTAATTTAGAAATCTTTGGCAAGAGGTATAATCTTCATACTTGTCAAATTTCTGAATTGAATTTTCTACAAGCGTTTTTACAAGCAATTAAAAATTTTAGTCCTGTGAGCAACTTTGTTATCAGTGGGTTTCTTTTAAACGAATGGCTTAAAGATGTTGAAACCCTGACTGAAGCATTTAGTGCTCGAAATCAAATTCAAGAACTTCAAGTAATGAAGTCCAAACTTGAGAAGATGATTTCTGAAGAAACTCGAAATCAAATGGAATTTGATAAAATTCTAAAAGAATTGTAATGAACAGTACTGATTTAATAGGTGATGCAAGAAAACGATTTGATGAATTACAAGAGGACTCTTCTTTTGAAGATAGTATAGAAAATATTATATACCTTTGGGAAGACAGTGTTATTGAAAGTTTCGAAAGTAACAGGCCTGTACCTCCTACTTTAAAAGAAACACTAACTTATCAACTTCAGCAAATCAAAGAACTTCATTGGAGAAGTTTTTATATTGGTTGGTTAGAAGGAAGAATAAATTTAATTGAAAAATGATAGTTGCTATTCATGGTAAAAAATCAGCAGGGAAGGACACTCTGACTAAATTGATTCAATATCATACTTGCAAAGACGATAGTTGGTTTAAAGATTCTATAGTTACTTCGCTTGTAGAATGGAATGGTGATTTTGACAATCTTGGAGATTGGAAAAACAAAAAATTTGCAACTCCTATTAAAGAGATTGTAAGTCTTATAACAGGTATTTCTTTAAAAGACCTTGAAAAAGAAGAAGTTAAATCACAAGAATTATCAGATTGGAAAGTGTGGAAATTAGACTGGTCAGGATTTAAAGAAGAAGGAGAGGCTTTGTTTGCTTCAAAGGAAGAAGCAAATGATTATAGTAATTATTTGTACGAAGAAGTAGGTATTTATAATGTAAACACTACAGAATTTATACCTACTGTTCGTTATTTTTTACAGTATATCGGTACTGATTTGTTTAGAGCAAAAATACATCCTGATGTGTGGGTTAAGTCTTTGTTTTCTCAGTACAAGTCTTCTTATGAAAATAATTATTGGTATAAAAACAAAGGTATTTATGAAGTTTCTGAAAACGATGAATTGCAACACCCTCCTGAACTTCCTAAATGGATAATTTCTGATCTTAGGTTTAGAAATGAACTTAAGGCTGTTAAAGACAGAGGTGGTATAGTAGTTAAAGTGACAAGACCTGAGACAGATAAACAATCAGGAAATCACCCAAGTGAAACAGAACTTGATAGTTACAAACAATGGGATTGGGTTTTTGACAACAGCAAAAATCTGGAGTACTTAAACGAGCAAGTAAAACAATTTGTAAAATTTTATAAACTATGAAAATTAAAATTCATAGAATTGAAACCTATGATGAAGTCTGGTACTACGCCTCAAGTAGATTTTTGTTTTGGGATTTATTTTACTATGAAATTCATTGTGGTATTAATGGAAATAAAAGTGTATTATTAAGAAGGGGTACTGAAAAAGAGTTAATAGACGAATTAAAGAAAAGATATCATGTACCTATTAAAACTGTAAAAGAAATAGAGATTTAAATATGAAAGAACTTAATCAAATTACTTTTGATAATATTTTATACTGGCTTGACGAAGAAGAAGGAGTAGCAGCCAGTAATGAGTGGGAATACGTAGATTGTATAGAAGATGGATACGAACTACTAAGAGCGTTTGCACACGAACTTTTTATTATTCGTCATGTTCCTACTGATACCTATTGGCAAACACCTATTATCTTCGAAGGAGGAGAGGGTTATACATGGGAAAATAACGAACCTCTTGTGTGGACACAGGTTCAACCAGTAGAGGTAACAGAGACAAAAACTATATATGAAAAAGTTGGTTGAAAAAATAATGCAAGAAACTCCTGTTGAAGTTCTTGAAAAAGAGAGAGATTACAACAACATCTCTATGGAAGAAGCCATTCTATTAAAAAAAGAAACAATTAAAATGACTGTTCGAGAATTCGCCAATAAGTTTGAAGGAGATCAACTAAGTATCTTGTATCGAAATGGTTATCAGCGAGGGTTCATTAGAACTTCTGATATAGACAAAAAATGTGTTCCGATTACAACAGATCAGTCTATTGTTTTTGACATATTAGATGCTCCTGAAGACGGACTTGTTTGTTACAACTTAAACGAATATAGATAATAGATAACAGAAAAGGCTCCTATCTTAGAGTAGATAGGAGCCTTCCTTAATTTTATTTTGTTCAGAAATTAAAAATTAATTAGCAAGCCTTACCTTTTTTGGTATACTTGGGAGTATTCATAACAGCATTTACTTTAGTATAACCTCCCTTAGTTTTTTGTTTATCAGTGTTCATTACACTTTTTACCTTAGTGATTCCTTTTTTCATTTCTTTTTGTTTTTAGGATACTTGTTAACAACTTGGTTGGCCTTAGTAAGACCTCCCTTAGATTTTATTTTACCATAGTCTTTAGAAGACATATTGGTAGAACCTGATCCAGAATAACCCATCATATTGGATATAGTCGTATCTACACCGTTGGGTTTATTTGGTTTCTTTCGGTATTTCTTGTAGAGTCCCATTTTTAAGAGCGGTGGTGCGTGGTGAAATGATTGCCATAAGAGCACCAAGAATACCAACAACAATAGTATCCGTAGCCAAATCTTCAGTAAGATTTACAAGAAATTGGATGTTGGGAAGATTAATAGTATCGGTAAGAAACAATCCAAGAAGAGTACCCAACAAAGATTGGAGAACTACAAATACTACCGGATTAGCAATCTTGAGTTTATCAAGTTGAATCGCAATCCATTTAGCAATAAAATTATATGCGCCTTCGAATTTAGACATGGTTGTAATTTTTAAATTTTAAATTTTAAATGTGTTTTTTAATGAATTCGTAAACAATCCTTTTGATCTCTTCAACTTCTTTTTCAAGTTGAATGACTTTCTGTTGATAGGTCGCGCTATCAATTAAGGATTTTTTTACTTCTTGCTCCAAGTCTCCAAACCTTGTGTATAGAGATCTTAAGAAAAAAGCAATAATGCCCAACATTACAGGAGTAGCAACGAGAGATAGTTCCACAAGAGTTCTGTTTTCCATTTGTAGTGCTTGACTTCTATTTAACGTGGGGGATTGTCAATTAGATTAAGCGTTGTTACCAAAGTCAAATGCACTATCAGCAGCGTCTTTCATCCAAATGTACCAATCTGTAGCAGTCAGGCTTTCTTTAGCAATAAATATCCCCCCAATAGGAACACCTGCCATCTCTGTTTCTGTGGGAGCAGTAGCATCGGCTACAACCAATACTGGAAATGTTGGATAATAAGTGCAACAATCTGTAGTTGCTACCATTGACTGATTCTGAAGCAAATCAAAAGTTGCTCTTTTAAGATCAAGTCCAGGTTGTTTGCCACCTTTTTTCTTTGCGTAGGTACCTAAATTAAATACCCATTCTGGTCTGTTTGCCATCTTTGTTAGTTTTTTTTTGTTTTAAAGTTTATAAATTAGTTAGCGTCTGTCCAAGTTTCATTAACAGGATCGTATATCTGAAGAGAAGAAGAAGTTTCATTCCAAATTACTAAACCTTTTTTAGGGGTTAGCGCATCTCTTTCTGTTTCAGTATACGAAGGAATAATAGTGGTTCTTGCTACTTGTTTTAATTCATCAACCTGACGTTGAAGATTATTAATTGTTTCTTCAAGGTTAATTATCAAATTTGTATTCATATCTAAAAATAATACTTTTTATAGGTAAACGGAATCAAATTATGTCATCACTTTGATGATGTCTTAATTATCGTTTCATGTTATTGATTACACTTCTAATTTTTTGTTCAGGGTCGTCGTTTAGAAGAATGTCATCAAACTGTGTAATTTTAGCAAACTGTCTCCACAATTTAGTATCACCTTTCTCTATATCAAATTGTGGCATGTTTCTATCGTAATATGCACTTTCTCTACCAAAAAGTAAATCAAAAGCAGCATTAGTTGTTTTCCAAGTGTTGTCTATGATAGAAAGACCTATTGTAGGATTCTTAAACCACTTGACACCTTCAGTAAGTACTGGAGGAACCAAAGATTTTTCCACATTAGCAAAAGGAAATGGAGACAGTGCTTCTGTTTCATTCTTAGCCTGAATCATCATCAGAAGAGCATAGTTTTCAGCAAAAGAATTCTTTTTAAGTTTCTTAAACTTATCGGGGTCATCTGCTTCAAATCCAAACACCAACGACAAGACGATAAGAGAAGTAATCATAAATGCTATTTCTTTTAAAGCAATAGCATAATCTCTTTGTTCTTGAGGTGTATAGGTATGCCAGTTTACTTTGGCTGTTTTAAGAAGGTCTCTCAACATAAGTAAAGACATTCTACCAAATACTCTCCAATAACCCTCAAGATCTTCTCCCAACATATAGTTGGCTCTCTTGGAATCAAATCTTCTTCTAAGCATAGGAATAAGCCAGTTCTTAAAGTAAAGCACCGATTGACCTATTGTGGTAGAACTAAGTAGGGTTTTTTGAGATACTCTACCCTGAACATATTCCGCAACTGTTCTATATGCCAGTTTTGTTTCCATCATGTAGTCCATGTCAATTGCTCTTCCAGTTTTTTTATCTTTCCACCCTGGAAGTACTGTCATTTTACCACTTGAGGTGTCGAGAATATCGTAGAGAAGTTTCTGTTCTCCTTTTTCATTAACTACTTTGACGTGATAAAGTCTTGCATACATTAGATTCACACTGATACTAAACTCCATGACTTCGTTGAACATCATTATATTCTTGTCTCCAAGATTTCTTTTAGTAGAGCCTTGGATTAAATTATCAAAAATGTTCGTGTCCATCGAAGGATTTAACCACGAAATAATATGATAGTCTCTGTCTCTTTGTGCAAGAGGTTTTTCTGCTTGAGATACATACCAGGCGTAGTTAGTCTTTGGGTTCATCGAAGCCTTATACATAGACTTATTAGAAGACCAATCTCCAAAAGTTCCACCTATGACATTCTGAATTCTACCTTGAAGATTGTTTTTGAGAACGTTGCCTATATTAAAACCTAATGAACCTATTGTGTTTATTTTACGAATAGTTCTCATTACGTTCTCCACAGGTTTACCTACTTCGTATCTCTGGTTGATTCCATAGATCATATTCTCTTTGGCAAACTTTAAGGCTGCTATCCTGTGTGAGTTAGGATTTGCAGGTTTGCCTTTTTTCATCCTTGGAGAATTAAGAATAGAATCCTCAATCAAGTTAATAAGAGGTAGGCTTTTCATCATCTTGTCTGCTTTTCTGGTAGAAGCAGAATATCTGATAACACTCATTAAAGCATCCTTCGAAGTATTCTCTGGCTCAAGGTAATGAGTAAATGGTACGGCCACTCTCATTATTTTTTGTGACTCTTCTTGAGTGTCTTCTTCTTGCTCCTGATTGTTCCAGAAATTTAGAATTTTAGTCTTGTTTTTTTGAAGCCAGTTTGTTTTTTTAACCTGATCGTCAAAGTTACCCGCTCCTTCTTCAAATCTATTGGAAGTGTCAAAGAAATCCCTTTTGAGGCTCTTAAGATAACCAGGTTCGTACATTTGTTTTTTAATGTAAGGAAGGGTGTAACCTATTTGTCCTTCTCTTACACTCGTAGAAGCCTGTGTTGTAAGATGATAGTCTGTGAGGGCTTTAAGAATTCTTAAAGAAGCCTTGTCTTTAGGGTCACTACTTAAATAAAGTTTGTTATAATCAGGATTAAAAAATTCTTCAGATTTAGGATTCCACTCATCCAAAGCAGAGTTATAAGTAAGTTCGGTTTTCTTTGTTTCCCATTCTTTTTTAACTATTCTCTTTGAATATTTAAAAGAAGGACTTAGTAATACGTATTTTTTATCAGAAGGTTCTATCTTAAACCAGATGTAAGTAGGTGTCCATGCTTTGTAAGCATCTCCATTTTCAAAATAAGTTTTTCTAAAGTGGTTATTATTAAACCACACTGAAAAAGGATGCTCTGGATTTTCTTTTAGAGTTTTTTGAAAAGACTCGTAATTGATAAATTCAAGAATGTTGATACCTTCTATCCAAATAGTTTTGGTGTCTTTGTTATGAATATCAGCGAATCCTGATTCTCGTATTAATTCATTAAAGTGATCTTTATAAGAATCGGTTACTTTTTTAGATTGAATGTCATCCAACTCTTTTATGAGATCAGACAACTGTTCTCTTAACTCCTTGAGGATAGGGGTTTTAATGTCTTTATTGTGTTCTCTTGTTAATTCTCTGATTCTTTCTATTTCAGTATCCAATTCTTGAACTTTGGACTGAACGGTAGTGCTTGCCATTATACCATCAAAAATACCATCTTCATCCCTAAGATAAGAAGTAAGTCCAAACAGTTCCTGCCATATTTCATTCAGTCTTACTTTATAAGGAGCACCTGTAATGTCTATGATCTGCTCACTAATAGAACTTATCTGCTCGGATATGTTTTTTCTTTGCTCATACCAGTCAGGGTGATACCGGGTTACTGCGTTGTCATCCAACCAATTAGTAATCGAAAAGAGGTTCTTTTTACGAGCGTATCTATAGACTTCAGTAAAGTTATTGTCTTTGAGTTTAAGACGAAGAGTTTCTTTTACGTCTTCTGGAAGGTTTAAGGTTTCCATAAAAATATGAAAGTCTCCTCTAAAGCGAGCATAGTCATAGTCATAATCATAAAACCTACGATCTATTTCAGATTTCTTTTGAAGAAGTTTTGCTATCTCAAGTTCTTTTCCTGTCTTAGGAGTACCGTCAGGGTAAAATTCGTTCTTTAAAAGTTTAAGTTCTGTTTTAAGAACTTCAATCTTGTGATTTGTGTCTCTTAGTATTTTTCCTTCTTGAGTCCTTGCTTCAAGTGCGAGGTTTTCAATTTGACTAAACAAAGACTGTTGAAGCATTTTTACTTCATCAAGAAGTTCTTTTGAGTTTTCATCAGGTGTAAGTTCATTGTACTTTGAGTAGTACTCTGGTAAGTACTCACGGTGCCAATTTAAATTAAGAAAGTTTTCAAGTTCTTCTCTCTTTTTAAAGTATTCCTTTTTAAGTTCTTCTCTTCTTTCTTCGCTAACACTGTTGTCTTGAAGTGCTTTTACCCATTTGTCTTTGAACTGAAGCATTTCTATTTCTTTTTCTTCTTTCTTCCATTCGTTTTTAAAAGGATGTAAGAAAGTCCAGGCATCTTTAGTAACTCTTTTACGTTCTTCTCCAGAACCTTCCCATACATATACCTTGTCAAGGTATAAGATTTTGTCTTGCCATTCTTTAGTAGAAACTATTTTTTCTTCTTTGGTAACAAGTTCTCCTAATTCTTGAGCCTGTGCTATTTCACCTACTTCTACTTCAAGTTGAGACTTAATAAGCAATTTTTCCAAGGACGCTATTAAAGGGTCTGAAGTATTAGCAAGTGGCTCTATCCATACTGTCAAAGGAGTTATATCCTTAACTTCTCCGTTGAGAATGTCAATAATATCTTCTGCTGTGGTTTGTCTTTCAAGAAATTCAATAGACTTCTGCATTCTTTTTTTATTGTCTTCATCTGTTTCTTCTTCAAGTCTTTCAGACATTTCTTTGGCATCCGCTTGTCTATTAGAATTATAAACTTCAAGAGCAGGCGCGAGTTTATTACCTATTACTTGAACTGCGAGACTTCTACTTTTGTCTTTCGAAGTATCAATTTGAGTAACCAGATCACCCAACAGATCGTATAAAAGTCTGGTGTTAGGTGTATCTCGAATCACTTCTCTAAGTTTGTTTACGTAGTCTTTCCACTTGTTACCCATTTTAGTAACAAACGAAAGTTCTTGAATTGCTATGTCAAGATTTTCTTGAGTTCCTGATAAGAGCCTATCTTTGATTGCTTCGTAATTAGAAGCATTTCTCCTTTTAAAAAATTCAGTAACAGACTCTATTGTACCTACATACGTCAGTAACAGTTCTTCGTAGCGTTCTACCTTATCAAGTAAATCTAAACCTTGACGTGCTTTATTTTCAGGAAGAAGAATGTCTCCTTCATCTCTAAATAAAGACATAGACTCATCTTCTTCAAGACCTTGAGATTCAAGTCTTCTTTCCAAAGATTGAATTCCCCTGACCTCTCTTTTAACGATATTAAACGCTTGTTTAATTTTTTCAACAAGAGGCTCTTTGTTTGCTTGTTTAAGTTCTTGAATTAGAGTGTCAAGTTTTAGTTTGTCTTGTTCAGAAGAATCTTTTCTACGAATTCTATCCAAGAAAGATTCGTAAACCTTAGCCCTGCTGTTTCGATAGTTTCTATACTCGATGTTTAATTCTCTGGTAGGAGGTTTGTTATCTATAAAGACTGCTTTTTCTCCTGACTCTTTAGACTTGTTCAAGAAGTCTTCTGTAGTGTTAGTTATTACTTCTATCAGATTTCCATCCTCATCTTCAAGAAGTTGTCTTTTATTTAAGAAGTGAATCTCTGCTCCAGGAAAAGCGTAATCAAACCTTTCAACTAAAACCTCATCATAAGGAAGAGACGTATAAAATTCTACGTTAGTAATTCCTTGAGTGCTTACTTTGTCTACAAGTTCTCTACCCAAGTGAGTAAAGTCAGCATTTGCAAAAAACTCTTTAAGTGTTTCAGGATTTTCTCCCATTAATACTGATTTCTTTTCGCTTTCGGAACCAGAGAAATAATTACTGGAGTCAAGTACTGTATCACTGATATTTATGTAGACCTTATTGTAAAGACGAGTATTTAAATTACCCACTGTAGTAAGTACGGTAGACTCTTGAGCAAATTCTCCAAAAGAATACATTTGCTCTACAAGAAGGTTTCTATCTCTTGTTAATCCTTCGGTGTCAAGGTTTACTATTTTTTCAGCAGCCTTAATAAAAGAACCAATTGAAGAAGACTTTCCTTTTACCCATCTAAAGAAGTCTTTGATCCACCTTACAAGATTTTCTACCAAAGAGTCAGACCCACTATAGTATTTAAATAATTCTTTATCAGTTAGATACAAACTGACAAGTTTAGCCATTGCTTCCCTCTTAAGTAAATCTACGTTATTACCATAGGCTTGCTTGTAGTCAGGACTATTTCTAACCATTTTGTAGAGTCGAGTTCTTGTGATCTCGTCCCTCATAGTTTGTTTAAGAGGGTTGGAATCTTCCATCAACTCTATTAGAAAGTGACTTACCTCTTCGGCTAAGGCTGACTCTTTACCTCTTTGAAGTTGAATAGAAAAGTTCTTTAAGTTAGCAATACCGTTTAATCCTTTAGTTTTAAGTAGGTCATCAAGAACTTCTATTTTAAAGTCTGGGTTTAGTTTTTTAGCAAACTGTTCTAATGTAGACTTTAGTTCTGGTGTTACTTCGATGGGTAGTTGAGAAGATTCAAATTGAAACATTATATCAGTTAAATCCCTACTTCTATCTATATTAAGTTCCCACCACTGATTGCCATACTCATCAGTAATACGATTGACTTTATCTTTATAATTCTTTTTAAGAATATTACCTACTGTTTCTTCATAGAATTTAAAAATAGGTTGTAATGCGCCAAACCCGTGTGTATTAAGATACTTTAATTTGTTTTCTAAGTATTCAATTTGATTTTTAAGTAATTTGCTATTAATTAATTTATCGAGTTTTTCTTTTTCTACTTTATACAACTCAATAAATTCTTCTTTGGTAATTTCTTCTCTTTCCATAAACCCGACGCTTTTATAATACTTTCCGTTTTCTCTTATCGCGTAACTGTATTCATGTACTATATCTCTGGTAGGTTCAAAATATATATACCTTTCTTCAAAATTAGGATTGTCTAAATCTTCTAATGTAAATCTATGTAAATGCCTTGGAGCGCTGTAACCCTTTGTGCGATCTAAATTTACAAAATTCTCTCCTTCTTTAGTTGTTCCTTGGTAATCGTGTTGATTTTCTACTTTTGGAGAAGTGGTTTCTGAAATTGTCTTATTGCGTAATGTTTCAATGTCACCTTTTTTTATCTTTTCTATATCTTCTTTAATTGTTCTTTCTTCTTCTTCTATAGTAGTATGTCCCTCTATTTTAGCAGCAGTATTACCTGTTGGAAACAGTACTTTTTCATAACCTCTTTTAGCACTGTCCTGGATAATTGATCGGGTGAAGAATGTAACCCATTGATTATCTTTGTTTAAGAGTTGAAGAAATTTGTTTTGATTATTATCTTTTTTTATATTAACTAATCTTGTTGCTTCTTCAATTGCTTCTTCCCTTGTATCAAACTTATTAATAATTGTATTATCAGAATATCCAACAGCAAATTGTCCGTTTTCTAATTCTAAAATTCCAAAATTAGAATCTTCAGAATCGGCTGAAATTAAATTACCTTTATCTCTACTTTTCTGAAACAAGTCCGACTGTAATTCTCCTATAATTAAAGTGTTAGGAATACTATCATATTCCCATGTCCGTGTCCAACCAATAGTATTATCTGTAGAAAATTGTCCGTGCGCACGGATACTTGGAGTAATACCAGGAACAATAATATTATTTTCTTTGTAGTTTTTAATTGGCCCTACAGTTAAGTCAGAATAGTAAGAAGTTGGATCGCCGTTGTGAATAATATTTCCTTGACTATCGTAATCAGGATCAGAAGCATTATACGGATATTTGTATTTGGATGTTTCAATCTCAACACCATAACTGTATTTTAACAGCAACTCTTTAATAATATCGTCCTTAGTGACACTTCCTTTAACATCAGATAAAATATCTTTAACTAAGTCTATTTGTTGACTTGGTATACCTTGTTTCTGAAGGTCATTATAAAATCCCTGTAGATTATCTAATTTAGGCTGCCTTACTTTGTCCGATTGTAAAGCATTAACAACTCTAAATTGATAACCTACTTGTTCATTTGGTGGAATAATGTCACTGTCTTCTGACAAGTCAGCACTCAACTGATCTTCGTAAAGACCCAAGTCTTTTCTTTTCTGATCTATTTTGTTTAAAACCTCTATATTAGGTATAGCAATTTCACCTCCTTTAGTTACATCTCGTAACCAGGGTTTACCAGATACCTGATAGGCTTTAATGTTGTCTTGTTCTAATTCTTTAACAATTGAGTCAAAAGCGATATCATCTAATATTTTATTAGAGTCGTCTATTGCTTCAAGATCAATTAAGAACTGACGGGAATTATCTAATGCTGATATGTGTGGAAGTTTACAGTTCATAGTTTTAATAATCAGTTTCAATATAAATACGAGATACTTCAAGAATTACAGCCGCAGCAGTGCCACCATTATTCATATACTCGTGACGAGTTAAAAACGTAGTTGAAGCAGGTAAGTCTGTAGTAATTTCTCCTTCTGCTACATCTCCTGTGTCTAATCTTACTACTCGATAAAATACAGAAGATCCGTTAGGGGGAGCAAACATCATAAATTCATAAACAGCCGTAGTAGAGTTAGCAGGAAAAGATGCTCCTAAGTCAATTTTAGTGCAAGTACCAGAAGCATCGTTATGCATTACTTGTAAGTTGGTATCTGCTGAATCCCATCCTACAAATATACAGTTAGTTAAATTCGAGGGTACTGTAGTAGTTGCTGTAGCACCTGTTGCATTCCATAGTCCTACTGCCACTTGTTGATTAGCAGTGGAAGAAGATATGGCCCATCTACAAGCATAATACCACCCACCTAACCCTGCGGAATTTCCTCTCCAAACTAAACTTGCTACTGTTCTACCTTCAGATGCCGCATTAGCAGTAGCAGCAGAAGTCCATATCCATCTACGCATTGAAGTCCTAAGATTAGTAGCAGCAAGCGCGGGGTGAGAAACAGTACCTACTGATGTGTTAGTAGTACCCCATAATGTTATTGTGGTAGAGATTTGTGGAAGTAGCATCATAATGTTATTCTGAAACAAACCAGGTTGTACTGCTGTGTCTAAACCTGATGGCCCTTTCCATTTAGGTAGCATTCTGCCACTTATGTTTTTAGCGTAAAACCACATAGTATCTTCTGATGGAGCAGAAGGTTCTGCTGCTACTCCGCTTAATAAAAACCCCTCATCCATTACTTGTGCTCCATTGATTATCTCCCACTTACCGTCATTATTGTAAGTAAGAGTATAACCTGGTTGTAGTAAGACTTGAGCAAGAACTGTGTTTGTACCAGACACATCTAAAACTACAGTAACGGTTTGAATTTGAGAATCAGCGTTATACAAAGACATATATTTAACTTGCCTTTGTGTAGAGGCACCTGGAGCAGATACTATGTCTGTTTCTGTTTCATCAAAAGTCCCATTACTGGAGGCTATATTAGATACGGCTAAAGAAGACATATCTATATAAGACACATAGTAAGTAAGGTCTGTTGTTGGTGTAGCAGAAGTATACGCTTGTAGTTTTTTTGTAGTTGAATCAAGTATAATCATATTAAATTCTTAGATTCTTAAATTCTTAAATCCTTAAAGAAGAAACCATCAGTGCTTTTGCTTCCGAAACACCACTACCGGCAACATTAGTTAATTCTATTTCAACTCCGGCAGCAGTTTTTACATATAGTTTATTATCTGTTTTAGCATAAATAGCCAAATACCCTGAAGGAGGATTTGCAGGAGATGAAGATAATTCAGGTACTTTGAGAGCATTACTTATAGTATCTGCCATTAGAATCCTATTACGGTAACACTGAGACCTGTTAAGGAAACAGCCGAAGTAATTGTGAGAGAGTTTGCATCTACCGAGTCTACATCTAAAGACACGGCAGAGTGAGAAGAGTTCATCACATTTATAGTGAAAGCGTTTCTGTTCTGAAGAGCAAGGTTATGAGTTACTGTGAAAGGGGTGTTTGCTGTAACAGAAACTGAAGACGCAAAATAAACCTTAGCGAGAGTACGGTTAGAAATAAACCCTGCAAGTTTAGCAGGTGTTACTGCTCTGGTATCATCTGATCCGGCATTAGTTTCAGACGTATTTGCTATTTCGATTTTACCCGCTAAGGTTTCTGTAGCATCGTAAACATTGCGATTTATGTACCTCCAGTTGGTACCATCCCAAACTACCATGTCGCCTGCTTCCACAGCCTCATCACTTTCCCAAGTATTAGAACCTGCTGAACTAAAGATATAATAGTCTCCTGTAGAAGGAGATCCTGGTTCAGTAGCATTGTGAGCAACTACTCCTTTAAGAGTCATCGCTCCAGAAACAGTAACACCTACTGCATCCCAAGCAGACCCATCCCAAATATAAAGAGAATCTAAGTCTGTATCATATACGATAAGACCTGTGTTACCACCACCAAGAGAACTACCTAAAGTAGTTCTATCACTTGTGGTGATGTTTTGAATTCTTGTTTGTTTAAGTTGTGAGACTCTTACAAGATCTAAATCGTGATAAATTAAATCTGCCATGAGATTTATAAATTAGTAAATTAAAAGTTTATGGTTTAATAAAGAAATATTAGAGTTGATAGTTACAGTAGTTCCTGATATATTAACTTTTACACTAACTCTATCGTCAGAAGAAGTTTTAACTATTACGTTATGAACGGTGGATAAGCCGTGTTCTGAATTAAGTATAGTATCTGTAAGTACGTTTCCAAAGGTTTTAGTATAGGTTAAAATACTTCCTGAAGATAATACATCTATATCTGCTTGAAGTTCTTCTAATGCATCTTGTACATTATTAGAACCGAGATTTCCAGTAGGAGTAACACTAATAGAAGAAGCATCTCCTGTGTTAGTGTTTTTCTCCAGAAGTCTGACTCGTTCCAACAATGAAAATACTTCTAATTTAAGTCTGTCAAAAGTCCACATTAAACTAATCTTTATATCCGTGAGTTTTAATATAAGAAACTACATCCCGTGACAGATTAACTTGTTTGCTAATTTCGCGTATGCTTTTTCCTATTAACAGTTGCTGTTGTATATATTCAATTTGTTCCGATGAACCTTTTCGTTTACTTTTTGAAATATTACTTCTTCCGCATTTTTGACAACTGTGACCATTTAATAAATCCATAGGAGTTTGAGTAAACTCTCCGTGTAAAGCACATATAAGTTTTACTCTGTTTCGTTGACCTGTATATTCAATAAAAGAATAATCAAATCTATCTTGGTAGATTTGCTTTAATTTATCTACAAATATTTTTGCATAATTTTTTATTTTACTCTCTCTCCTTACTCTACTTTCGTTTCCACACTTTTGGCATCCTTGTGATTTTAAATGATTTTCTGGGGTTTGTAAAAACTCACCATGTTTTTTACATATAATTGTACTTTTTTTAAGAAAATTATTATATATAAATTTAGAATAATCATATTTATCGCCATGTATTTGTTTAAATTTATCGACCATTTCTTCAGTTGTGTAATAACATACTCCCATAACCCCCTCACCCCCATCAGTTAAATTACATAAAGTGCCTTTACCAGTATTTCTTCTGCCATACATTTTAATAAAGTCTATTTCTTTACTTTGTACAAACTCGTAATCATCTGACTCTAATAAAATTTCTACTTCGTATTTAGTTTTAGATACGATAGATTTCCAAAACTTATTTCTATCTGATTTTGAAAATGCTCTTTGATACATAGATTTTCCATTAGATCTGTTAACTTTACTCCCAATTCCTATGTAAAATACTTGATTTGTATCTAATCTTACATGTCTATAAACATAATATTTTCCATTGTCTACTATCATATTTTGTTTTTTAAATCGTTTAACATTGTTATTAAACCCGAATGTGGATACAAATCCCACTTAGTACCTGTTCGATAACTCACATGAAAAAATATACCAGGTTTCATTTCTAATGCATCTTGGTTAATATCGAACTTATTTTCGTAATTATCATACAACCCCTCTTTTATTTTTGGATACTCGTCAAGTAAATGCAAAAGTAATAATCCTAAGGCGTTTATTTGTTCTTTAGTGTAAGACTCAAAGTATTCAAACCCCCTAAAAGGTTTATTTAATTTAGTTATTTCTCCCTTAAATACTTTTCCATAAGTATCTAAAAACTTTCCGTTATAGGGAGTAACTTGACTCATAGAACATAATTCTATTCCAATTGATTGCATATCATATTTTCTTCCAAGATTTTTGTACTTGGTTGGGATTTTGTTGTCTTTGGCGGCAATATTGATATGAAACCCCCAAGCCTTTTCCAATGGTATACACTGAATTACACTCCCGTCTCGATCTATTAAAAAATGGGTTGCTACTCGTAATCCGTTGTCAGAAGCCCAATAATTATAAGTACTCTGCCAAGAGTGACCGTTTGTATGGTGTAGACAAATAGAATTAGGTTTAAATTTTGAATCTTGGACATACTGATTAGGTGGTAGTAACTTCTGGATTATATTAAGATTAGGTTTTACAGTTTCTACAGTTCCTATAGGTTCTACAGATTGTATTGGATTAATTGTTTGGTTAACAGGCTCTTCTACTGGTTTGATTTCTTCTACTTTAGGAGTATCTTTTATTTCTTGATATACCTGTTCATTTACTTGAGTCTGGTCTTTCTTTTTAAATAAGTATTTAAGAATATTGATTATAGCAGTGATTATGTTTATCCACATAGTTAATTAAGTTTTTCTATTTTGTTAGGATAGTTTTCTTGATAAAATTTAACTCTGTTTCCTCTAAAAATATAATAGGGATTAATCCAGTATTCAGATTGTGATTTTCTACAAATCACCCCTACATCAGAAAGTTCTTTAATGGCAGATATTAAAGTCGGTTTGCTCATTCTGATATTCCTACAAACTATTGATTGCTTTAGATTGATATAGTCCAAGTCTTGCGGAGCGTGATTTAAAACATAAAGAAACAAATCTCTACTTCGTGACGTAAGTTCTCCAAATAAAATATTATCTAAATAAGGAACATCATACATGCTTTTTTTCTTCTGTTGTTCTATTAAAAAAGATCGAGTAACTGTTTCATAATCACCTACAATAACTCCATCTTCAGGAATATTAGACGTGTCTATCTTGTGAGTGGTCTTTTTAATTTCTAACACTTTAAGTTTAAATGACTCTTGACTGATAAAAGGATTCATATTACAGATGTGTTTATATGTAAAAATATTTTACAAAAGTAAACATAATTTTACTTTTCTGTAGTATTAAATCGTAATTTTTATTAAAAAGTAAAACGAAGTCTTTATAATTATTTGATTTACAGGTTACTTATAAATATTTTCATCGTTATATAACGAAAGAAAATAACTATTACATCTTAGTACATATTTTTGGTTGTGTAATAGTATCCAAGACATCTTCAGGTTGAAAAAACACCTTCTCCCAAAACTGTATTTGGTTAGGCTCCAAATCAACCTGATTGGTAAACTCTTTATCAAATCTAAGAGATGCTTTTATCTGTCCATTTTCAAGATAGAAGGAAGAATAACCTTTGACATGATTGCTGGAAGACTCTACTGCATCATTACTTTCTTTAGAAGGACTAAAGATTACATAAGAATAAGCACCCTTCTTTTTCATTTGGTCTTGAAAATCAATTTTAGAAACATCTCCGTCAGTAAATGAATCGTAACCAACTATTGTAGCATAAACATCTAAGTAAATTACAGAATTTATACCTGGTTCTTTAAGTAAAATATCTCCAATTTGCTTTAACGAGTTGGTAATTTGTTTTGTAGAAGTTCCTAAGGTTATCCTTGTTTTAAATAAAACATCTGGTTTCTTCTTGTAATCTACTTCTTCATATTCCAAATATTTAAATATATCCTTTGTTGCAGGGATAAAGGAGAATTTATCTGTATTGATTATTAACTGTCCTTTAAAATTTACGTTACTACTTTTGGTAATTTGATGAGTCATCAACAAATCAGCATCAGAAGGCAGGTGATTTCCAGAAGGATGGTTGTGTAGTAAATAAACTGAGTCTGCTCCACTTTCTTCGTAGGTTTTTTCAAACAACCCTTTATTAAACTTAGCAGTCCTGTTTACTAATCCCGCTGTGGCAGCATGAGTGGCTACAATTTCATTGTTTTTCAAAAAGATATAGTGTAGTTTTTCAATAGTAGGACTTCTGTGAACCAGATATAAATCTGCTAAATCTTGAATAGATTCTATTCTTCTCCCGGAAGTCTCAAATGATCCACCGGAAAATAATTTATCATTTTCTCGTAATGTTGAAGAACGTGTAAGAGCGTTTTTAACTCTTTGAGGAAATCTGGAGTAATTTCTAAATACATCTTCCCATTTAATTTTTCCTCTTTGTTCAGACACTTTTTTAAGTGCCTCCAAGTAATTGTCTTCTGATCCATAACTGATTTGTATTTCTTTTGCTTCTAAAGATTCTTGATTGTACCCTAAAGTTGGATCTGGTTGTACACCTTGTTCTATAGTCTTTTGATAAACATCTTTTATTGCTTGTTTACCTTGTTCGTTGATCTGTCTTGTACCTATTCCTGCAAAATTCTTGGTTAAAGTCGGTGTCTCTATTTGAATAAAATCAGAACCATCCCAAGTAAACCACTGGTTTTTATTTTGGTCAAATACATAAACAGGTTTGTTTTCTTGAATTGCCATTTCTACAGCATATCCTGTACCTCCACTGACAGCAGGTTTTAATGCAATTCTGTCATCATCAAATAGTTTGTCTCCCTTTTGAACAATCTTACCTATAGCAAAAACAGCATCACTGTTTTTCACTTGTTGCCAATTACGAGACAATAATCTGCCTACTTTATTATCACTAAAAGAATATTGAAACCCATAAGTTGCTTTGGCAGCACTATTTGCTTTTTTTATACCTTCGTCAAATTGATCTTGAGTAATTTCAATATTGCCTTTTGGAGTTTTGTCTTTAAAGTAATAGTGTCTATTGGTGAGCATTCCAAATTCTTTACCTATCTCATCCCAAGCACTATCTGCTCCCAATGCACCTCCAGAGTGGTTAACAAATTGACTTATATCAATCGTGTTTCCACCACCTAACTGTTTGGTTTCAGTTTCAATAACTTCATACTCTGTAAATTCATCTTCTTTTTTCTTTTCTTCATAAGCCTTTCTTGTTGCTTCTATGGTAGGCTGAACGTTAACGGTGTAGTCCATTATTCTATAAGCATCTTCATAGTTACCTCTACCACCTAAAGATTTAGCCTGGTAGTCTTCAAAATTACTTTTAAAAGCAATGATGAAACCTCTTTTATCTATTTTGGATAACTCTTGGTATTCTTTGAGGGCTTTATTAATTATTGGAGTAATAAACTCTTCAGGTATAACATCCGAAAAGTACAGTGGTGATTTAGACCAACCACTTTGAACCAATCCTACAATAGCAAGTGTTTCTGCAAAATCCTTAGTCTTAGGGTTGTTAAGAAGTTCTCTGAATTCTTCTGTGATCTGATCTTTATCTCCAGAGGAGTTCTCCATACCCATAATTAATTGAGGATTAGATAAAGTAGGAGTTCCTTTTCTTGAAGTGTTGGCTACAAGAATATCTAAAAGTCTAAGTCTTTTACCTTGTTCCTTTAGTTGTTTTTTAATTTTGGTTGCTTCTCTGATAAGGTCTGCTTTTTTATCTCCTCTTATATAAGGTAGAGTAAAGTCTGTAATGTTCTGGTTTTTGTAGGTACCGTAATTTTGAACTATCGCAAGAAGGAAGTCATTTGTGGCTTTTCTAAACGCTACTTCAGAGTGTTCTACAAACTTATCCCTTAATTGGTCAAATGCTTCTTTAGTTTTACTGGAATAAAGCACCGGAAATATCTCGGAAACAAGACTTTCGTAAATAACACTTACATATAGACCAGAGATAACAGAATCTTCTTTCACCTCGATTATTTTTTCATAAGGAATGATTTCTGAAAGTTGTGCTTCTATAAAATCTTTTTGTCTATCTCTTGTTTTGGCAAGGTTGTTATCAGGAGATGTATCAAAGTTGAGAGCAGATTGTACAGTTCTAACTTGATTAGCCTGATCTAACAACTTTAAGTAGTGTGCTAAAACAGCCTTTTGTTGATCTGAAAATCTTTCTACTTGAACTGCTTCTTCTACGCTCTTGAGTTGACCTGCTAAAAGTTCACTGTTAAGAGACTTTTCTATCTCTGTTAGTTTTTTAAAAAGATTTGCTTCTGATTTACGAACGTTAATATTACCATCTTGAGTTTTGATTAACTCAATGTCTAAAAGTTTGTGTGCAACCATAAGATTAGCACGACTCTTTTTATAACCTTTTCTTACTGTTTTACTTATAAGGTCTTTAAATTTATAAATAATAGGTTGGTGAAAAAACATCATCGAATTCTCAAACCCGTAATTCAAAAGAGACATTCCGTAAATAAAAGCACTGAAGTCATCTTGTGTAAACACAGACATACCAAAGGTATCATCTGAAGGCATATCTACGGTAACGTTAATAAGTTGAGATATGACTTCTAATTTATTAAGATTGTCCTTGGTGTAAAGGGAAACGTCAGTAGAACCAAACAAAGGGTTAATTGGAACCTCAATAAAAAAAGCCTCTGTACCAAATCCTACTTTCTTTTTATAGATCGAGTTTACACGAATGTTGTGATTCTGAAGTATGGTAGTAAAAGGATTCCACACTGCTGCTATACCTAAGAGGTTTTTACCTTGTACTGATTTAAACTGGCGATAGTTTCTTCCAAGAGTAATAATCTCTGATGGTGAGAAAGAATCTAACTTTAGGTTGGGATAAAGTTTAGGAAGTAACTTTTCTTTTAATAGATCGAAAATAATCTGATTGGAGTTAGGTACAATCAGTTTCCAATAATTAACAGGGTCTAAAAGAATATCAGAAAAAGTCTTAATCATTTCGTTCTGAATACCTTTAGAACCTTTTGTTACTAAAGTACCGTCTTTATTAATAGAAGGTACAATAGCACTCATTTTATCATAGTCATAGTCAGTACCAGATTGAGTAGTTACTTCTGGAGGAAGGATAATTTCGCCAGCGTGCATAGGAGGTAAGAACTCTCGAATGACAAACACTTCGTCAGAGTTATGACCTTGGTTAGGAATACGATAAGATGCTATTGTAAGAACATCTTTGTGTGCTTCTACCCAAGCATCATCTTCAAGTTTTTTATTGAGGGCACTAAGTCTGTTAAAAATGGTATCTTCTTGTTGTCTGTACTCTATATAGTTAGTGATGTCCTTAAGGTTTAAGAGATTAAGGAAATCTCCACCCATACCTATTTTACATTCTGCTGCTTTAGTACCTTCTTCGTTAAATTCGTAAAAACCCAATTCTCTTGTTTTACCTTCTGATTTAATTTTACGATCAAAAGGAGAACTTGCTACCTGACGGTATTGAGCGCCTTTCAGTTTTTGAATACTGATCTTCTTAATAATAGATGCGAGCAAGTTTTGAATCTGTGGAGCACCCATAGAAGATTCAAAAAGATCATACGCAGAAATCAACTGTGCTTCTTTAAATATTCCTCTGCGATACTTATCAAAGAACACTTTTAGATTATAAGGTAGTTCTCTTCTGGTGGACTCTTCCAAAAGAATTTGAGCAACTTGTGCTTTATCTACTTTGGTGAAATCCCACTGGTCAGGAGCAGTTTCTTTGATTTTAAACCTGCCGAGAATTTCTCTTTTAAGTGCAAGAGAAAATTCCTGGTTTAGTTTTTCCCATTTTCTTTTAAAGTCTCCCTTGTTTTCTTCTCGTGAGAGTTTAACCTGACCAAGTTCTGCCAGGATATTTTTTCTAACCTGAGATCCAAATGTGTTCTTAGTTTTGTGCTTGTTGGGGGTTTTGATCTGTTCTCTTAAAAATTCTGTAGAAAGTTCATGTGTGAAGTTTTCAAAACTAACATCTACCTCTCCTTTTTCAACCATGCCTATGAAATCAATAGGAGGAGTAGTGTCAATCTTGGTACCTGACTGGAACTTTACATAACCAAGACCTTCTTTCATCATGCTTTTCAGCATTTCTTTTGCTACAGGTTTGTCGTGAACAAACTGTGGAAACAAAGGAAACAAAGCAAACTTATCCATGACCTCTTCCTTAACTACGGAATCAGAGTTACTCATGGTATTGCGATAAGTAAACTTAATGAGAGGAAACTGTCCTTTTCCCTCTGCTAAGAGAGCAAAACCTTCCTTAATCTTTTTTTCTTCAGATTCTGTAATTTGTCTTGATTCTATTCCAAAATACTCTTTCGAGTTTTTAATAGTATCAAGTACAAGAGCCTCATAAACTTTTTGTTGTTCAGTAGAAATGTTACCTATTAATTTGAGAGTAGCATAATGAAAATCAGGATGGGTATACGCAGCACCATCTCCAATATTTACCATACCATAGTTACCTTCTCCTTTTTTGGTTTTGGGAACAAGAAGATTTTGTGCAGTTTCTCTAAGTTGATCCTCGGAGATATTTACTCCGATTGAACTATAGTACAGTTTTTGAGACTTTACAAAACCATCTAAGAACCTGTCTTTGTAAGCAGAAGGTTTTTCATCATCCTTCATAGTGGAACTCAAATAGTTCTTACCTATTTGGGTGGGTGTAAATCCTAAAGCAACAGCAATAGAATTATTCTCAAGAGACTTGTTTACCCATTGAACTAATGAAGGAGATTGACTTACAGGAGTTCCGGTAGATTGTACACCTTTTGCTCTCTTGTAGTACTTGGGAGTTTGGCTAAGATCACCCTGAAAAAGAATAGTCTCTTCGGTGTGAATAATCATTGAATTCAATACATAGAAAGCCTTGTACTCTTCTTCAAATCCTTTAATCTTGTTCCAGAGTTCTCTATCTCCGTAAGTAGGTTTATCTAAGACCATAGCATCACCTACTATTGCTTCATAACCACCTATTTCTTGATCGAACATTCTTCTAAACTCGTCTGACTCTTTATTAAAGAAAGAGTTAAGTTCATCAAGTAAAACATCTTCGTTAAGACCGTCTCTAAGAATCTCTTTTCCTTCCCTGGATAAGAAGTCAAAAAGACCCCACTTGTCAGACTGTTGTAGATTCATCCTCTCAAGATTACCCTTAAAGTAATCTGACCAAATATTAAATATCTTTGATTCTTTGGAGATGTTTATTTTTCCTTCTCTCTTGTTGTATTGAGAAAAAACATCACTAATTTTCAAAGGAGTATCACTCGTACCTACTTCGTTGCTCCAATTAGTCAACTTGAAATAGTAAGAAGTAGAGGCTGTTTCAGCACGAGTATTTTCTATAATCCCTCCTTTAATCATCCCTACAAAATTCAACATTAACCAATCTGCACCTTCCAGATCAATTGTAAGTTTACCTTTTGTTGCTCTACCTTTTTGCTCTTGTTTGAATCCGTTAAAAAGACCTATATCTACTTTAACGTTAGTTCTTTCTTCTACAAGTTCATTAGTACTTTCGTTTAACAGAGTAGTGAACAGTGCTTTTTTTGTCAACGAATAATTAAACAGAGGGTTTTTAGTCCTCTCCATTTTTTCGTTAAGTTCTTCAATGGTCTGAGCGTTGTTTAAGATTTCTCTATACTGAAGAATACTGTTAAGAACAGACAGTGTAGATTGATTTTCTCCTTCTGCGTTTTTAATCACTGTGGTAGCACTAAGAGGACGATTCTTATCTTCCAGTTTAAGAACTGATTTGGCTAAACCAGCAGCACCATCTATTTTTTTGTTTCCTACATAAGTTCCTTTAAATATTATTTCAGAGATAGAAATAGGAACATTAACAAGTTCAGTGTTAGTGAACATGTTCTCAAGATGCTCGTCAAAGTTTGTAATCTCCGAAGTAAATACCCCGTTGTTTTTGATGGTCTTGGGGTGAAATCCAAACCCCAAAAGTTCACTAAGAGATTTGTTCTCGTTTTCTTTTCTGCTTCTAAGAAATTCTACAAGAGCCTTGATTCTAACTTCATCTGTTTCTCTTTCGTAGAACTGAGGATATTTTTCATCTATAGTTTGAAGAAAACCAGAGTCTATTTTTCGTTTTCCTATCGTGGTGAGGTCTTTACTTTCATTCACCAAGTAAAGTCTACCATCTTCGTTTCTAATAAGAACATAAGTATTTACAAATGCTTTTTTAAAGGCACGTTCCAAAGAAGCATTTAATGTAAATTGAGAATCGTTTTTAATGTCAAGACTTAATCTGTCTTTAAATACATAAATTTCAGGAACTACGTCAATAAGACTTGGTGTATCATCTATAGATTTAAGCATTTCTTCCAAGGACATTTTTCCTTGAAAATGAATACCCATCAGGTTCCAGTTTTGAGTATAGTCATTTAGAACTATTGAGTTAGTCTCATCAGTTTCATATTTAATGAAACCTCCTGGAACTGAAACAAAATGATCTGACTTAGCACCATTATCTATTGCTTTTTTACGATCTTCATCAGAGTAGATTTTAGTACCTTCTTCTCCTCTTTCAATCTTGGGAATCATTTTTACAAAAGCCCTACTGATAGGATCTGCTGCTTCTAAAGAAGACTGTTCTACACCAGACCTGTCAAAGTCAAATGTCTTTTCATTAATATCTTCTCCTCCGGTTATATCACGAAGGTCTTTTTCTTTTTCCTCGTTTTCACTATCTGTGACTTCATTAGGATCACTTAAAGGTTCATAGTCTTCTACAACTTTATCAGATATGTATTCTCCTTTCTTTGGTTTTCTCAAAGAAGCCAGATTAGTATTTTCTATCCAGTAGTCTTTTACAAAGTCTCTGTTTTTAAGAAGAAACTCAAACAAGAAGTCGTGTTCTTCTTTTCCTACCTTACCTTCGTTGGCTTTTAGATAATCTACTACTGATTGATAATAGTGCAAGAACACTTTATCAAAACTAACTTCTCCATTAAGAAACTGATTACTTCCACCTTTAGAGTGAATAAAATGAAATATTTCACCATTCAGTCTATTAATGGCTTGTTCCAAATAAACAGGGCTGAATTTATTTTGAATAGTGTCAACATCTTCTTGAGAATAACCAAAAGTAAGATCTCCAAGATCAGATATACTAAACTGATCGTATATAGAAGTGTGTTCTTTTTTCTCTTTAACCTTGGTACTGATTTCGATAAGATTTTCAAGGAAGTCTGAATACAAAGTAGACTGACTGTTAATACCGAATATTTTACCGAGTATTTCTTTTACAATATCTTTTAAGGTATCAAGGAAATTCTTCTTTCCTGTTTTTATCTTTTTTAATTCCTTAGCAACCTTGGGATCACTAAGTCTTGCCAAGACTTCGAGTTTGAATCTTGGATCATCTTTACCATATCCTTGGTCTCCAATAAGATTCACAACAGACTCAGGAACTTGTCTAACAAGTTCTTCCAATCTTTCTACTAATGGGTCAGTAGAATTGGAAGTAACCCAGTCTGCTGTAAGTGTATGAATGACTTCGTGTGCAACTAATTCTACAAAAAATTCAGGGTTGGTATGTAGATAAAAGTTTACAAGTATTTCTTTACCGCCAGAGATACCCTTAAAGTCTTGCCCGTATTGTGTAGTAAAAGTTACAGTGGAGTCTTTTAGTCTTTCTTGTACTTGTTTGTTCTCTAAAAGAGAGTTTAAAATAACCAGAACATCGTTATTTATTCCTTTTACTTTATTGATTAAAGTAGGAAACTCTTTAATTACGTCAAGAGTAGAATGAATAGAATCCTTCTCAATAGGAAGACTTCCAAATACAGGATTTTCCTGTATTTGTTCTCTTTCTTTGATTATTTGATCTGCTTGGGTTTCAACATCAAACAAAAGAGATTTGATTGGGCCAAATTCATTACTACCTTCTACGTTAACTTGACGATAAGTAGTCTGGTGATGGTCAAGATAAAAATCATTAAAGTTTACTTTGCTAAACTGAAGCCCTCCGTTAAATATAATAGGAAACAAAACCTCCTGACCTACCCAATCTTTAAAGACATTAATCCTTGCTTTTTTAAGAGCCTCAATCAAATCATCAGTGTTTATCTCTTTGGGGTGTTCAAATCTGGTCTTTTTATTAAAGTCAAACTTAAGAAGAGGAACTATTTTGTTTCCTTTTGCGATAAATTTTAAATCACCCC
>Ga0116142_10000188_pt1 | contig 82299 bp, 76 predicted proteins | sample AD_UKC033_MetaG_FD_89785 | JGI IMG/M metagenome (GOLD analysis project Ga0116142, IMG submission 89785) | Active sludge microbial communities of municipal wastewater-treating anaerobic digesters from USA - AD_UKC033_MetaG | ecosystem: Engineered > Bioreactor > Anaerobic > Digestate | place: USA... | reverse complement strand
TCGGGGATGAAATGGGGGACAATGATCTATTTGAATATTGATCGGCTCAAGGAAAAGAACGAGGTGTTCGCGTAGAGTAAATTGTCAGCTCGAGGAAAAGAGCGAAAGATATTTGACACTATCGAATTGTGTTCATCACGGCGTGCGGTTCAAGGAATTCAAAACGGCCTTCCTCACTTTTTCCTTCAGACCCTTTTCCTTGAATTCATAGATGACAGTGCAGGCGTTTGTTTTTGGATCGTAGGTTTGATTGATGACGGCGCCGCCGCGAACAACGCCCCCGACCTCTTTCATGATGACGGATCTGTTGGTTGAGAAATCGACGGTCCCGGAGACTAGTTTGCTTCCCGCGTGGCCGAGCTTTTCAATTGCCGTGTACTGCGCATGCAGGATTGCCGCCTGGCATGCAGTCCGCATTAATTCTTCAGGGCTTTTCGCGGTACGTCTCCCGATCCCAACGCCGGTGAAGCGATAGGTATCGTCGTCGATCCAGCCTTCCGATATGCCGGCTTGATGAGCGGATTGAGTGGGTACAGTCGAGAATACTCCAACAAGAAGAACGGCGAATGCGCCAGCAATGAGCACGAATCGAATCATTGTGTTTCCTCCAGGGGTATCGCTGAGAATATGATGACGTCTGCAGCGAACGTCTGTTTTGTGTTTCGCAGCGAATCGTGTTGCACAATCATGATTATTGTTTTTTCGGCGTAAGCGGACGGGATTTGTCCCTGAGCTGGCGCTCTAGATCTTTAAATTCCGGTTTCCATCGGATTATGAGGAGATTTCCGGGATTTTTATCGAGATGCTGAACGAGTTTCGACGCGCTGTCGGATGATTGGAGGGACAGACGGGCCGCTTTCTCGAAGTACTGCCATGAGTTTTTGTCGTCCGCCTGCATCCCATGGACATGGGCGAGGTTGTACAATGGGGCAATGAAATCCGGATCGATCGTGGCGGCCTTCTGATAATCATCGATGGCCTTGTCGAACTGCCATCGTGAGAGATGGGCGTTTCCACGATTGTAGTATGCGCGTGAATTCTTCGGATCGATTTCGATCGCACGATCGTAGTCCTCCAGCGCCTTTTTGAACTGTCCCTCCACGAGATGCAGATTGCCGCGATTGACGTAGGCGTTTGCGAATTTCGGATCGGCCTGGATGGCGCTGTTGTAATCGTCAAGCGCTTTGAGCATGAGCTTGTCCTGCTTGTAGATGACGCCGCGATCATTATACGCGGGCGCGAATCGCGGGTCCTTCTGGATCGCGATAGAGTAGTTTTCGACGGCGCGATTGTAGAGACCCTGACGGTCGAACTCCACGCCTTTTTTATAGTAGTGGGCCGCCCCGCAGCCGATCGATGCGATCAGGGAAAGCGTAAGGGCGGCGAGTGTAATATGATGTCGCATGGTGATGCCTCGCATATCGTTAGTGTTTCGCGTCGGCGCTCGGGAAGGGCCGATTCGCGCGGGCGGGTCCCTTGTCCTTCTGGATGCCGCTCATGCTGTCCAGGATCTCGGTAAGCATTTTTACTTCGTCGTCGGAAAGTTTTTTAACCGCGAGGTCCGAATCCTTATCGATTGCGACACCCTCGCCGCTGGCTATTTCGACGGGGGGCGCCGCGGGATCATCCTTTTTCCTGACCTGAATTTTCCCGGTAAGACAGGAGATGACTCCCGCGCCGTTTTTCGATCGCACCATGAAATTCGTCCCACGGACAGATGCGACCGAGGTGGGCGTTTTGATGGTGTAACTGTCGCCCGGGACCATTTTACGCATCACCTTCGAGAATACGCCGCCGTTCGCGAGTGTTATGCCCGTTTGTATGGTGCCAGCGGTCTTGTCGATGAGGTGTTCGGATATCTGCGCCGAGCTGTTTTCGAGTACGCGAATGGAGTTTTCCCCGAATGCGATATCGACGAAGGATTTTTCCTTGGTCGATACGGTGTCGCCCTGCGTGACGGTATCCCCGGTTGCTGCGCTCCGGATTCCCGATTTACTATCAATGGTTACGCTGCCGGTCAGCGCCCCAATCGTGCCCTGACCGGGCTCCGGCAGGTCTTTCTTGCATGTTGCGAACGCCAGAAGTGCCGTGATGAGTATGCCAGTCTGTATGCGTCGAATCATGCCGCTCCTCCTGTATATTCCGTTAGAAACGTTGGATATGTATAATGTGTATCAGCGACATGGTCTTTTTGCAATTAAAAAATGTCAGTGCGAATGATTGAATTATGTCACATCTCGTGATGGAGCACGATGCTCGAGTAATTCGGATGTTGTGCGGGTAGAAGCAGATGGGCGACTATCGAGAAGCAGCGATCGTTTCCTGTTTGAGCGGCAGAGTGATGATGAAGCGGGTGCCCACGTCGGGCGTAGATTCGACCGAGACGGTCCCGTCATGCTCGGTGATGATTTTTCTGCTGATTGATAACCCGACGCCGGTTCCGTTCGACTTCTTCTTGGTGGTGAAAAACGGCGACCAGATGTTCGCGAGCGTGTGCGGCGGGATCCCGGTGCCATTGTCCTCGATGGCGAGCGCGACCGTCGAGCGGTCGATGGTTGTGCGTATGGTAATCGTTCCCGAAATATCCTCCGGCGCGATGGAGCGCTTTTCGAGAATCGCATCGCGCGCGTTGAGGAGCAGGTTGATGATGGTCTGCTCGAGGGCGATCGCGTCGCCGTGAATGATCGCCGCCTCCGGCGGAAGGTCGAGTACGATGTCGATCGCATGCTTGCTGAACTGGTAGGAGACGAGATCGATCGATTCGAGGACGACCGCGTTCAGGTCGATGCCGGACCGGACGATCTTGCTTTTCCCCGAGAAATGACGGATGTGGTTGATGATTGACGAGGACTTGTCGACCATCGCGCATATCTTGAGGAGCTCCGCCACCGCCTCCATGGTGTTCACGTCGCCGTCGGTGATGTCGTCGATCATGTTCTGGGCGATGGCCTTGATCCCGGTGAGCGGCTGCGTGAGCTCGTGCGCGACCCCCGCGGTGATCTCCGCCAGGCTCGCGTGCTTCGAGAGCTGGAGCAGCTCCGCCTCCTTGTCGCTGATGACCTGGCGCAGCTGCTCGATCTTCTGCGAGAGGCGGCCGATGCTGTGCACGAGCTGGCGATTGAGGTCCTTGGAGATTAAGACGTTATGCGCCATGACGGCCGTGCGGTTGAATTCGCCGGTGAAGTGCCGGATGCTGACGAGCGCGAGCAGCACGACGTTCGACATCGCGGCGAGCGGCTCGTACTCGATCACCAGGTTCGCGCACAGCGCGCCCGTCTGGGCGAGTAGCAGGCCGATGACGACCAGGCGGTCGCGGACTGCCGTCGCGTTCGGTTCGGCCGTGATGTCGCCGTAGAGCATGGCCGCAGCGTACAGGGCAAAGAGCGACAGGGGAACCGTTTGGAGCGCGATGGCGCCGGGAAGCGCGAGCGATAACACGACAAGCGCTAGGGATCCCGCGGCGAGCGCGCGCATGCTGATGGCGCTGTGCCGTAAAAAATACGTATTGAGCAGCCAGCCGAACGAGAGGATGAACGGAGCATGGAGCGCCGGACGAGCGGTCGTGAGGACATGCGCGGGTACGATGCCGTACAGCGCCGCGATCTCGATGAGGAGCGGGATCGACGCGGCAAGCGTACTTGTCGCGAAGACGGCCGCGAGCCGCCGGGTGCGAATGTGCGTCATGACGATAAGCTCGAACGCGGCAAGCGCGAGGAGCGAGTGGAGTATGATGGCGGTGGCGCTCATGGCGTGTGTATCTGTGATTGCGACAATCCTTTCCGGGCGCGGGAATCTGTCAAACGCTTTTGGCGGTCACAACGCGATGAAGATGCCCCGGCGCCAGAGCAGCCAGCCGATCAGCATGAAGATGCCGCAGAAGGCGATCGCGTAGAGGAGCGATGCGCCCGCGGGATCGGCGAGCGGGAGAAAGTGGTATCGGAACACGTGGTCCCGAAGGGAGATCATCCTTCCGTCGCCGCCGTCGATGACGAGCAGGGAGAGCGTTTTTGCGAAGAGCACCGAGGCGATGAAGAGCGTCAACGGATTGCGTCCGCACCAGATGAACGGCCGAAACGGGCGGACGGCGATTGTGAACTCGATGAGTGAGTACGCCGCGGCGAACACGATCATGCACAGCCCGGCCATGAGGAGGACGTATGAGCTGGTCCAGATGCTTTTGTTTATGGGAAACCAGTAGCCCACAACGATACCGGAAACAGCGGCGATACTGCCGGCACTGCACAGAGACATCGCGCGCATCAGCGAGGGTGTCGGTGCGCCACGCATGAAGGATCCGGCAACGGCGCCGAGTATCGTGGTCGCGACCGCCGGCAGGGTGCTCAGGATGCCTTCGGGGTCCCAGGTCTTCGTGATCGGCCAGAGATGCCCCGCGAGAAGGAGGGAATCGACATGCGCGGCAAGGTTACGGCCCTTCTCGAGAACGCCGGTTCCGACGTCGGGCACGGGTATGTGCGTCATCGCGTACCAGTAGGCGGCGAGTATGACGAGCGCGATCGCGAGCTGCCGGCGCGGGGTCGCGAAGCACGTGAGGAGCGCGGCGCCCAGATAGCAGAGGGCAATCCGTTGCAGGACGCCCGGTATGCGCAGCGTACCGGGATCGAACGGGGGGCCGAAGAGGCCGAACGGGAAGGCGTTCAGGGCGAGCCCCAGCGCGAAGATGATTGCGGCGCGGATGAAAATTTTTCTCATAAGGCGCGCACGGGGGGCCCCCGCCGCGATTCGGGGCGCGATCGACAACGCGATGGAAAACCCGACAATCCAGAGAAAAAACGGAAACACCATGTCCGCGAGCGTCCAGCCGTTCCAGTCCGCGTGACGCAGGACGGGATAGATGTCGCCCCAGGAGCCGGGGTTGTTCACCAGGAGCATGAGCATGATCGTAAGGCCCCGGAAGGCGTCGAGGCTCGCGATGCGCGGCGATGATCCGGGGGCGGGTGCGGCGTGTTCGTTTCGTTTCATCCGGCCAACGCTAGCGGACGGGGCATGGCGCGTCAAAGGAAAATATTTCTTGCTAATATCGAACGCGCCGGATGTGGTGCATTCACACTTCTAAAGGAGCGCGCGATGGGACTCACCTGCGGTATCATCGGCCTGCCCAATGTCGGGAAATCGACCATCTTCAATGCGCTCACCGGCGCGGGCGCCGCGATGGCGAACTATCCCTTCTGCACCATCGAGCCAAACCACGGCATCGTGGCCGTTCCCGACCAGCGGCTTCGCGCCATCGCCGAACTGCTGAAAAAGACCGATCCGATTCCGGCGCGCATCGAGTTCGTGGACGTGGCCGGGCTGGTGGCCGGCGCCTCCCGCGGCGAGGGGCTGGGGAACAAGTTCCTCGGGAACATCCGCACGGTCGACGCGATCGTCCACGTGGTGCGCTGTTTCGATGATGAAAACGTCGTGCATGTCGCGAGCGGTGTGGACCCGGTGCGCGACATCGAGGTGATCCACACCGAGCTCGTCCTGGCCGACATCGAGGTGCTGGGGCGCGGGCTCGAGAAGCTGCGCAAGATCGAGAAATCGGGCGACAAGGCCGTGAAGGCGAAAATCCCGTTTCTGGAGCGCGTTCTGGCGCATCTGAACGAAGGGCGGTTGCTGCGCGCCATGACGCTCGAATCCGACGAGGCCGCAGCCCTCGGCGAGTACGGCCTGATAACCGGTAAGCCGGAACTATTGGTGGCCAATGCCGATGACGGCGGGATCGACGGTCCGGCCGCCGAGGCGGTGCGGGCATATGCCGCCGCCTCCGGCGCCGAGTACCTCGCCATCGCCGGAAAGGTGGAGGAGGAGATCTCGGAGCTGCCGGCGGCCGAGAAGGCGGAGTTTTTGGGCGCGATGGGGATCGCGGAATCGGGGCTCGATCGTCTCATCGTCGTCGCCAACCGGCTGCTGGGGCTAATCACCTATTATACCGCCGCGACCGACCTGCAGGCATGGTCGATACCGATCGGCACCAGCGCGCGCTCCGCAGCGGGAAAGATCCACTCCGATTTCGAGCGCGGCTTTATCCGCGCCGAGGTGATCCACAGTGACGACCTGGTGCGCGCGGGATCGGAGCACCACGCGCGCGAGCGGGGGCTGCTTCGGACCGAGGGCAAGGACTATGTGGTCCGCGACGGCGACGTAGTGCGGTATCTGTTTAATGTCTAGCGGAACGGTTGCATCGATGCGGGAAGTGCCGATGGAAAGCATGTTCGAAGAAATATTCACTCGGAATCGCTGCACTGATTTCCGATGGATCGAGCCGTCCGGTATCCGCGTTGCGCACTGGGTTCGGATGAAATGCCACTATGGGTGCGGCGGGTACGGCGCATGCGCGGCCTGTCCTCCGGAAACGCCGTCTGTCGCGGAGTGTCGCGAGTTTTTCCGGGAGTATTCCCGCGCGGCGTTGTTTCATTTTCGGCTTCGGCTTGATGGTCCCGACGAGCGACACGCCGCCTGCCGGGCGATCAACCGGCAGCTCCTCTCCGTCGAGCGGGACGTGTTTCTTGCCGGTGAGGAACGGTCTTTTGCGTTGTTCGCCGACAATTGCTCGTGGTGTGACGAATGCGCCGGCGAACGCCGGATCTGCCGCAATAAAAAGGATTCGCGGCCCACAATCGAAGCGATGGGGGTCGATGTGTACTCGCTGGCGCGCGGCGCCGGATACCACATCGAGGTGTGCGTCGACGACCGGCAGGCGATGGACCGGTTCGGTCTTCTGCTGATCAGGTGATACGGGCGGGACGCTGATGGCGATGGATGTCGATCGCGCGCGACGGCTCTTCGGGCTGGACGAGCGCTTTGGCGAGGACGAGCTTGCGGCGACCTATCGAATTCTCGCGAAGCTCAATCATCCCGACGTGAGCGCGCGGGAATCGTCCGATGCGCTGATGGCGTCCATCAATGAGGCCTATGCGCTCCTACGGAACGTCGTGCGCGAGCGCACCGCCGCGCCGGGTGCCGTCAATGATGCCGCGCCGGCCGCACGCGCGATCGATCCGGTCTATGAGCAGTACAAGAAGGGCTTTGCCGCGCTCAAGGCGGCGTTCGAATCGTACTTTGGCGAAACGGAGGACCGGCGGGACGAGGCGAACCTCCCGCTCCTGCGTGAGCGCCTGCGAGCGGCGAAGCGGGATTTTTCCGTGGTGATCACGGACATGCCGTACAGCGCCTGGGTCGACGACGCGATCGACAAGGTTGGCGCCATCAATAAGTGGTTGCACGAGCGCGATACTCGATAACCGTGGATCGCGGAGTCTGGTGGTCCGCGGCGCACTCCGCGGGGCACGGTGTCAAGGAGCATGAGCATGACGAGGGAGCACTGGGGATCGAAGCTGGGATTTGTTCTGGCCGCCGCGGGGTCGGCCATTGGATTGGGGAATATCTGGAAATTCCCGTACGTGGCCGGTGCGAACGGCGGCGCGGCCTTCGTGCTGGTCTATGTCCTGTGCGTGATCGTTCTGGGGGTCCCCATCATGATCGCCGAGCTGGTGATCGGCCGACACACCGAGAGCGATCCGGTGGGCGCCTTCAAGCTCATGTTCGGGAGGAGCGGCTGGGTCGTCATCGGGTATCTCGGGGTCGTGTGCGGCTTCCTTATCCTGTCTTTTTACAGCGTTGTGGGCGGCTGGACGATCGGATATATCGTCAAGAGCGTGAGCGGGGGGATGTCGTCGTTGACGAACGTGGAGACGGCGAAAAACGCATTCGCCCAATTCATCCACAATCCGTACGAGATGATCGCGTATCATTTCTTGTTTATGGCCGCCTGCGCCTTCATCGTGATACGGGGAGTGAAAAACGGCATCGAATGGTGGAGCAAGGTGCTCATGCCGCTCCTGTTCATTTTGCTGCTGGTCCTTATCGTCAAGGGCGTGTCGATGAAAGGCGGGATGGCGGGGGTTTCGTTTTTTCTGAATCCCGACTTTTCGAAGCTCACCATGGATGCGGTCCTCTCGGCGCTGGGCCAGTCCTTCTTCAGCCTCAGTCTCGGCATGGGGGCGATGATCACCTACGGCAGCTATCTGTCGCGCAAGGAGCGGATCCTGCAATCGGCGATGTACATCGTGTTGCTGGACACCCTGGTGGCCATCCTCGCCGGCCTGGCCATCTTTCCCGCCGTCTTCGCGATGGAGATGGCGCCGGACAAGGGACCGGGGCTCGTGTTTCACGTGATCCCGGCCGTCTTCGCCAATATGCCCTACGGGCAGGTGTTCGCGGTCGTGTTCTTCGGGCTGTTGTTCATTGCGGCGCTCACCAGCGGGATCTCGCTGCTCGAGGTGGTGGTCGCCTGGGCGGGCGACGAGCGGGGCTGGAGCCGCACGAAGGCGGTGCTCATTCTGGGCGGAGCGATCTTCGCAATGGGCGTCCCCTCGGCGCTGTCGTTCAACGTGCTCGAGGGGTATACGGTGTTTTTCGGAAAGACCTTCTTCGATTTCATCGACGCGCTCACGTCGAACTACATGCTGCCCATCGGCGGTTTTTTCATCGCCGTCGCGCTCGGATGGAAGTACGGTCTCGATAAGACGATCCACGAGCTCGATCCCGACACCCGGATCATATCGCTCAAGGAGCTGTGGGCCTTCACCATCAAGTTCGTCTCGCCGCTCTTGGTGGCGCTGGTGTTCATCGTCAACTTTCTGGGGAGGTAGGACGGGGGGATCGCCGCTGCGCGTCGGCGGGCGGCGGATCAGTACGAGTGCCTGATGAGGTTCTTGATGATGATGAACCCCTTCGACTTTTCAAGCGCGATCGCATTGTCGCTGTTCACGTATATCTTCACGTCCTTATAGTTTCCCAGCTCCTGCACGAACAACCGCGCGAGCGAGTTCGCCGTCGCGCCGTCGATCAGGCAGTCGTCGCCGAGGTTGAGGACGATGGGGTCCGCGGGCTTAAAACTTTTTTCGCCGATTCCGCCGGTGATCGCCTTCTTGAGTTTGTCCGCCACCGCCAGCTGATTGAGCTGCTCCCACGAACCCACGGCATAGAACTCGTTGATGGAGAAGTCGAGATAGGGCGACCCCTTGGGGATCTCGCTCGTCTCGCCGTCGACGTACACCGTGTCGCGGTCGATGCGATAGACGATCTGCGCGGCGGTCTTGTGCTCCTGCTCGAGGTCGGTGTTTTTCTTGCGCGCTATCATTTCAAAGAGCTTCTCGCGCGTTTCAAGCCCGGTAATGAAGGCGCGGATCGCGGCGTCGATCTCCCCCTGGGTCTGCGAGATGTTCACGAACCGGATCTGGAAGAGCCGGTTGAAGCGCGCGGGATCTCCCTTGAGCTCGTTGATGATCTCGTTCGCCTTGGTGTTGCCGGTGTAGAGGATGTCGAGTATACTGGCCGGATTTTCCTCGAAGGGGCGTACGTGCGCCGCTTGGGCGCTGCGGTAGAGGACCATGAAATTCGCCTGCAGGTGCTCCAGCCCCTGCGCCTTGGCAAGGATGATATACGAGATGAGGAGCGTGCGCAGGATCTTCCGCCGGTCGGGGTCGAGCGCGTGGTCGAGCCCGAGGTCGATGGTGTAGTCGAGCGAAACCAGAAAAGGGACGCCGATTTCCGTGATGAGCTTGTAGAGGTCCGCGCGCATGAAGGCGGTGTTGCCCGTCTTGAGGATGATCTTCTTGATCATGGCCGTCGAGTTCAGGTTGAGGTAGCTGGTATTGATCTCGACGCCGTATTTCTTCACGATGTTGCGGATCGTGATCGACGCCGCCTTGTCGTCGGTTATGAGAAGCGCGGTGCGGACGGGTTTGTCTGGTGCTGGTTCGCTCATGGGTTGATTGTGCGGTCCCGGAGCACTCCTCCGGGCCGAAGGTCATTGTCGTTCAATGGGTGCGGGATTGTCAACGGGAATAGCGGAAGCGACGCGGTCGCGGGGCGGTATCGCGTTACTTTATCGCCTCGGCGAGGGCCGCATCGAGCGTCTCTTTTTTCCGGTCCAGGAGCGCGAGGTAGTTCCCGATGATCTTCCCGAAATCGGTCTCCCCCTTGATGATGCGGTAGCGCTCCGACTCCATGAACCCCAGTTCGGTGGAGAGCTTGATCTCGCTCGCGCTGCGGGCGTAGCGCTGCGCGTGCTCCCAGTGGGGAATCGCCGCGGAGTAGTGGGTCCGGGCGATGTCCAGGCTCTCGGCGATCTCCTTGGCGAAATCGAGGTTGTAGAATTTAATCACGCGCTTGTCGTAGCGCGATGCGATCCGCATGTGGCTGCGCATGATGAGCAGGTGGATGTGCATGAACATCAGGTTCCGGTACTTGCGATATTCCTCCTCGGTCGAAACCGGGACCAGCGCCTCGGAGGGGTGGCGGAACTTGCACTCCAGCGCGGTGGTCAGCCGCGCGATGTTCATGCGGAGGGTGTTCTCGTTGTAGTACTGCTTTTTCCCGTAGAGCTCGTAGTAGTCCTCGAGATAGTGGGGGACGGTCTTGTAGTGCAGGCGCACCTTGGGAATGTAGTCCGAGAAGGGCAGGTGTTTTTTCTGGTCCTTTTCCTTGAAGAACTGATACTGGTAGTCCTCGGCCCCGAGCGAGAGCGGAAGGAGGAGCAGGAACATGATGGCGATAGTCGTTTTTCGCATACACCCGATGACCGGAAACGCGCGCCCTCCCAGCGCCAAGGGCGGCACGATGCTTCTTCTCCTATCGGCCGTTTTGCGGGAAAAAATGAGGGGGGAAACTGCACGGCTCCGAACGGGCATCTCGCGGGAGGCGTTTGTTTTACAGCACAAAGTATGATCCGGCCGGATGGCCGGCGTTGGGCGGCCGCCCGGGCCGCGTCAGGGAAAAAGGTGCGAAACGGCGATCCTGATCCCGATCGCGATGAGGATGACGCCGCCGATCATCTCAACACGCCGGCCGAAGAGCGCGCCGACGCGTTTCCCGATCGAGATGCCGATCACGGAAAAAAGCGCGCACACCACGCCGATGATGACGCTCGGCACGAGAATGCCCGAGCCGAGGAGGCCCAGGCTCAGGCCCACCGCGAGCGCATCGATGCTCGTCGCGACGGCGAGAACGATCAGGGTCCATCCGCGCGAGGGGTCGCGTTCGATGCGCCGGTCGTCGTCGGATAGCGACTCGCGGATCATCTTTGCGCCGATCACGGTGAGGATGGCCAGCGCAATCCAGTGGTCGTAGTCCTTGATGATCGATTCGAGGTATCGGCCGGCGAAGTAGCCCAGGATCGGCATCATGAACTGGAAGAGCCCGAAATGGAACGCAAGGCGGAAGTAGTGCCGGGCGGTGGGTCGGTCGATGATCATGCCGGCGGCGATGCAGACGGAGAACGCGTCCATGGCCAGGCCCACGGCAATGCCGAGGATGGCGAGAGAATCGGCCAGGTTCATGCCGCCGCATCGGAAAAGAAGAGGATGAGATACTTCTTGAGCGACTGGCAGTATTCGAGCTTGATCCCGGTCTCGACCGCCCAGGACGAATCGGGGAAGGTCTTCATGGTTTGGGAAAAGTATTGCTCCGCCTTGACCAGGTGCGTCACGGCGATGTCCTTCTTGAAGGAGCCGCGGTTGTGGCGGTCGTAAAATATTTCGCGGTGCGACGCGTGCAGCGCATCATCCCCCTTTTTGTACAGACGGTAGGCCTCGATGTCGAGACGGCTGTTGTACGAGTCGAGTATGGTGAGGCACTCGGAGGAGCGGTAGAAGTTGAACAGCATCTCCGTGAATACGGAAAAGTGCTCCAGGAGCTCGGCGTCCTTCGTGAGCGTCGCAAGGCGCTTGATCGAGTGGAAATTCTTTCGCAGGGAATAGACGACCTCGTTGAAGGTCCCCTTGTTTTTGGGCTCATCTCGTCGCGCGATGTTGTTGAGGTTGTACTGGAAATACCGGTAGAGGACGTCCTTCGCCGATTCCCGGAGCGTGACGAACCGTTCGATAAGCTCCTCGCGCGTATGCTCGGGCGGCGTTGGCTCGGCGGGGCGTCGCTGCTCGCGTCGCTGGGCGCGGCGCTGGGGCTCCGGGCGCGCCGGGGCCTCGTCCTTCGCGCCGGAGGCGTCCTTGAAGCGGTGCCCCATCACCGTCGTGTAGGCGACATTGATGGTGGCCATGGAGCGGTTCGCCCATTCGGTCTTGTCCGGGTTCCGGTCGGGGTGATACTGGAGCGCGAGTTTCTTGTAGGAGCGGATGATCTCGTCGTCGGTCGCGGTTGCGGGGAGGCTGAGTATGCGATAGCATTCGGCGAGTGTCATCTCGTGGGCGCGGCTCCGTGCAAGTGTCCGGCGATCGTGGATTCGTCGCCCTCAAATGTGCGGGTATCTCCCGCGCGGGGGGCTGTCAATGATGAATTTTCGCGGATCATATTTTTTTGCTTGACACGAAACCTTCGTTTGCTTATTGTATGTTTAGCCTATGTCTCGTTCCGGGACATACCATCACGAGCGGAAGGGCGCCATGAAAAACAAACTCACCGACAAGCAGGAGCTCATTTTTTCATTCATCAAGGAGAGCATTCGCACCTCCGGGTTTCCGCCCACGGTGCGTGAGATCGGCGAGCGCTTTCAGATAACGGTCAAGGGCGCCTATGACCACCTCAAGGCCATCGAAAAGAAGGGCTTCATCCGCTGCAACCAGAACAAGAGCCGCGCGATCGAGCTTCTGGTCGACCGCGCCGATACCGAAGCGCCCGACGTCGTGAGCATCCCGCACGTGGGGCGCATCGCCGCGGGCGCGCCGATCCTGGCGCAGGAGAACGTCGACGAATACCTCTGCTTTCCGCGCGCGATGTTCAGGAGCGGCGAGTTTTTCGCGCTTACCGTCAAGGGCGATTCTATGATCGACGCCGGGATCAATGACGGCGATATCGCCATCATAAAAAAACAAAAGACCGCGGTGAACGGCGACATCGTGGCCGCACTCATCGAGGACGAGGCGACCCTGAAGGTCTTCAAAAAAGAAAAGGACCGCATCGCGCTCAATCCGGCGAATGCCGCCTATCGACCGATAGTTCTCGAGTCCGTCGACATCCTGGGGAAACTCGCGGGGCTGTTTCGCAGCTACTGAGCACGCGTCCGCAAACGATCAACGAGGGGATCCACGGTGTGCGTCGTGCGTCCCCTCGCGCCGGTTTCATCATCCCCCCTTTCGTTTTGCCGTAAAATGTTGTTTACAAAACGGTCGCCCGCCATGCAGTGATGATGCCTGCCCGGATCGAATGCGCCGGCGCATGGAATCCTGAACCGGAGGACGGATATGATTCATAAAAATGTCGTTACTGATTTTTCGCCGGAGGCGCATGCGCCCCGGATTGATCCGACCGCGTATGTGCATCCGCTTGGGGCGGTGATCGGGAACGTGAGCATCGGCCGGCGCGTCTTCGTGTCGCCGTTCGCCTCCGTACGGGGCGACGAGGGCCAGCCGCTGCACGTGGGCGACGAGTCCAATGTGCAGGACGGCGTGATCATTCACGCGCTGGAGACCTTCCACGAGGGGCATGCGGTCGAGAAGAACCTGGTGGAGGTGCAGGGGAAGAAATTCGCCGTCCATGTCGGGGACCGCGTATCGCTCGCGCATCAGGTGCAGGTGCACGGTCCCGCCGCGATCGGCAATGACTGCTTCATCGGGATGAAGGTGCTGGTGTTCAAGTCGCGCATCGAGGACGGCTGCGTGATCGAACCTAGCTGCGTCCTGATGGGCGTGACCATCAAGGCGGGCCACTATGTTCCCGCCGGGACGGTGCTTGCAAACCAGGCCGACGCCGACCGGCTTTCGAAGAAGATCACCGACGACTATGCCTTCCGCACGCTCAACGCCGGCGTGGTGCATGTGAACACGAACTTAGCCGACGCGTATCGGAAGGCCGGCATACAATAGCGGAGTTGCACGCGTCGAATACATGTCGTACGGTTATGTGATACCGGCCGCATCGCTTGCTATGATGTCGAGTTGGCGATAACGCGGATAAACGTTTTTATCTTGACGGGCCCGGGCCGTTGATGTCAGGCTCGGGCCACGCATGCAGCGCAGAAAGAGGAGGATGCCATGACGGAAAAACCGGAAGTGCGATCGCCCGCCGCGGTCATCGTGTTCACGCTTATCACGTGCGGGATCTACGGGCTGGTGTGGATCTTTAAGTTCTCGAAGGAGATCAAGAATTATCTGAACAAGGAGGAAATCAACCCCGGCCTGGAGCTCCTGCTGTGCCTGGTGTGTTTTCCCTATGCCATTTATTGGTCATACAAGTTCGGGAAATTGATGATGGAAGCGCAGCAGAAGGCGGGCCAGCCGGTTGAGGACAATGCGATCCTGTATCTGGTCCTCGCCTGCTTCGGACTAATCATGGTGAACATGGCCATCATGCAGGAGGCGGCGAACAAGATCTGGACCGCGCAGGGACTGCAGGCGCAATAGCGCGCACCGGGAATGGAGCGCAGGGACGCAAAGCCGTATGTTCTCTGTGCGGCGGCCGCGCTCGGGTTGGCGGTTTTTGGCAACGACACCCTGTGCTTTTTCAAGAACATCTACGGGGCGCCCTGTCCCGGCTGCGGTCTCACACGGGCGTACCTGAGCCTTGTTCGCGGGGAGTTCTTTCTCGCGTTGCGGTATCATCCGCTCTTCGCGCTGGCGCCGGTGGTGTTGGTGGTGTGGGCCTTTCGGGATCGGCGGCCCTTTGACCGATTTTATCGAAGCGATCTTTTCTGGATCGCGATTATCGTGGCGCTCCTCGCAACATGGGCGGTCCGCATGGTGCTCTATTTCCCCGATGTGCCGCCGATGGACCTGAATCGATCGGCGCTCTTCATGCGGATTCTCGATGCAGTACGGTGAGCGCGTACCGTCGCACCCGTGATACATGGATGGCAATGAACCCAGAGCAGCTTCTTCAGGTATATATCTTGAGTCTCGGCATCTTCCTCATCAGCGTGGCGGGGATGGAGCTGATCGCCCCGTTCACCATGTTTCAGGTGTGGCGCCGCTGGGTGTCGCATCGTATTTTCCCGCTGTATGGCGTGTCGCTGGTCATCATGGGTTTTCCGCTGACGCAATATCGACATGCGGACATTCCCGCCATCGGATACGTCGTTTTCGCGATAGGGCTGGTGGTCGTGTTTTCCGGCCCGTTCATTCTGCTGTATCCGGAAAAGATCAGGGCCATGGTTTCGGAAATCGCGGAAACGGCGGGCGAGGACGGGGTGCGGCGTCTCGTGTTCATCGACGCGGCGATGCGGCTCATTGCCGGCGGCGTGTTCGTGTACAGCTATTTCGCGTGATTGCCCCCCTCCCGGCCTCCCCCTTCGTTCGGGGAAGGCGGTCGAGCCCCTCTTCCCCATTACGAAGGGGAAAAGGTTGGGGGATGGGGGTGCGTGAAATTCGATTCGCGTCGTTCAATTGTCCTACTTGATCACCACGTTCACAAGCTTGCCCGGCACGATCACGACCTTCACCACTTGTTTGCCGGCGATGAACTCCTTCACGCGAGGGTTCTCGAGCGCCAGCTTCTCCATTTGATCGCGCGGAATGTCCGCCGGGACCAGGTCGCGCGAGCGGATCTTCCCGTTCACCTGGAAGACGATCTCCACCTCGTCGCGCGCCGTCAGCTCCTCGCGGAAAGACGGCCAGGGGTGCGAAAAGAGGATCTCGTCGTGGCCGAGGATCTGCCACAGCTCGTCGGCGATGTGCGGCACAAAGGGGGCGAGGAGCGGGATGAGCGCATCGAACACCTCCGAGACGACGAGCGCGCCATGGTCGCTCGCCAGTTCGACCTCGTCGGTCTGGTAGACCGCGTTCACCAGCTCCATCATCCGCGCGATGGCCGTATTGTACTGGAGGCGCTCCTCGATGTCGTTGGTCACGGCCTTGATCGTCCGGTGCAGGTCTCCGCGAAGCGTTTTGAGTGCCTTGCTGAGTTCGATCCCGTCGAACGACGGCGCCGGACGGTAGCGCTCGGCGTGCCGGCCCACCATCCGCCACACGCGCGTGAGAAAACGATAGCATCCCTCGACGCCCTTGTCGGACCAGTCGAGGTCCTTGTCTGGGGGCGAGGCGAAGAGCATGAAAAGGCGCACGGTGTCGGCGCCGTATTCCTCGATGATCTTGTCGGGATCGACCACGTTGCCCTTGGACTTGCTCATCTTGGCGCCGTCCTTGATCACCATGCCCTGCGTGAGCAGGCGCGTAAACGGCTCGCGAAATTTGATGAGTCCGAAGTCGGCCATCACCTTCGTGTAAAAGCGCGCGTAGAGCAGGTGCAACACCGCGTGCTCGATGCCGCCGATGTACTGGTCCACCGGCATCCAGTAGTCGACCTCGTCGGTGTCGAACATGCCGGGGGAGCCGGCGGAGGTGAACTTGGCGAAATACCACGATGAGTCCACGAAGGTGTCCATGGTGTCCGTGTCGCGTCGCGCGGGGCCCCCGCACTTCGGGCAGGTGGTATTGTGGAAGGACGGCATGGATACCAGCGGCGATACCGAGTCGCCCTTGAAGTCGACCTGCGTGGGCAATGTGATCGGCAGGTCCTCATCGCGCGGCATCACCGTTCCGCAGGCGTCGCAATAGATGGCCGGGATGGGGCAGCCCCAGTAGCGCTGGCGCGAAATGAGCCAGTCGCGAATGCGATACTGCACCTCGCGGGCGCCGAAACCTTCCGTTTCGGCATAGGCGGCGATTTTATCCATCGCCGCGCGGTTGGGCACGCCCGTAAAGGGGCCGGAGTTCACGCATACGCCCTCGTCGACATAGGCGTCCGTCATGGCGGAAACGTCGATGGGCGATGCCGGATTGTCGATCACGAGCTTGATGGCGATGCCGTATTTCTTCGCGAAGGCGAAGTCGCGCGTGTCGTGCGCGGGCACGGCCATGATCGCGCCGGTCCCGTATTCCATGAGGACGAAATTCCCCACGAAGAGCGGGACGCGGTCGCCGTTGAAGGGGTTGACGATTTTGATTCCGGTGTCGATCCCCTCCTTCTCCTTTTCCTCGGACACGCGGTCCACCAGGGATTGGGCCTTGAGGCGCTCGATGAAGGCGAGCACCGCCGGGTCGGTCACGCGTTTCAGGAAGGGGTGCTCCGGCGCGATCACCATGAAGGTGACGCCGTATACCGTGTCGGGGCGCGTGGTGAAGATGGGGAAGGGCGTTCCGTCGTCGACCGTGAAGTTGATCATGAGCCCCGTCGAGCGGCCGATCCAGTTCTTCTGCATGGTGAGGACGCGCTCGGGCCAGCCCGCGCGGATGTCGTCGTGCGCCGATAAGAGCTCCTCGGCGTAATCGGTGATTTTATAGAACCACTGGTTGAGCTCCTTCTGCGTGACGGTTGATTCGCAGCGCCAGCAGAGGCCGTCTTCCACCTGCTCGTTGGCCAGCACCGTGTTGCATTTCGGGCACCAGTTCACCGGGGCGACCTTCTTGTACGCGAGGCCCTTCTCGAACATCCGGCAGAACATCCACTGGTTCCAGCGATAGTACGCGGGGTCGTGGCTCATGATCTCGCGCTCCCACGCATAGGAAAACCCCATGCGGTCGAATTGCGCCTTCATGCTGGCGATGTTCTTGTCGGTCCATGTTTTCGGCGGGATGTTGTTCTGGATGGCCGCGTTCTCGGCCGGAAGCCCAAACGAATCCCAGCCCATCGGGTGGAACACATTGAAGCCGTTCATGCGACGGTAGCGCGCCATGAGGTCGCCGATGGTGTAGTTGCGGACGTGGCCCATGTGAATGCGCCCGGAGGGATACGGGTACATCTCGAGGAGGTAATATTTTTTCTTCGAGGCGTCGCGCGTGGCGGCGAAGATGTTCTTCTCGCGCCACGTCGATTGCCACTTCAGTTCGATGTCCTTGAATGAATATTCGCGTTCGGCCATGGTGAACTCCGGAGCGGTCTAGGGTGTGCGATATCGATGGTGATGCTTTTCCGGTGGAGGGAAAAGTCAAGTAAAAAGCTCAGGGGGGATGATCCGCTGCGCGGGCGTTACGCGCCCGCGCAGCGCGTTTCGGCATATTACTCGGAGACGAAGAACGAGGCCTTGAAGTCGCTGTAGGTGACGGCGTTCACGTCACGGAAGACGATGGTCACATCGTATTTGCCGGGCTTCATCTGCCCGCCAAGGTTGATGTTATAGTTGGCCACGACCGTGTTCGCATCGGGCGCATTGAGCTGCTGGTTCAGGATGTTGGGTACGTTGAGGATGGTTTGCTTGTCCGGGTCATTGAGCGTAAGGTCCGACTGAAAGCTGAAGTTGTTGTCGGCGTCCTTGCGCAGTCCGATGATCTCGATGTTGAGCCACACGACCTGCTTGGATCGGAACATGCCGATCTTGCTGGGGCCGTTCTTGGAGGCGGAGATGCTCTTCAGCTTGAAGCTCATCGCCGTCGATTTCTGGTAGTTCTGCTGCGCGGCGAGTCCCACCGCGAAAAAAAACAAAACGGCTATCGCAATTCGTTTCATGTAAGTCCCTCCTCTGTGTCGAACGCAGTATTGATGCTCATGCTAGCGCGACTGGCGGTGCGCGTCAAATACAATTTGGGGCGACGGATCACTTCCCCGGCGCCGATTTCAGGATGGCGAGGACCTCGTCCGGGGATTGCGACGAAATGATGCGCTCCTTGACCGCCGGATTCTTGAGGATGGTCATGATGTTCGAGAGCATGCGCAGGTAGTCCTTGTGCTGGCGCTCGCCCGCGGCGACCAGGATGATCAGGTGCACCGGTTCCCCGTCCATGGAATCGTAGGAAATGCCGCGGGGCGAGATGCCCACTGCGAAGGCGATCTCCTTGACCGACGCGATCTTGGCGTGCGGAATGGCGATGCCAAACCCGATACCCGTGCTCATGATCTTTTCGCGCTCCCTGAGCGATTCGACGAGTGCGCCAAGGTCGCCGCACACGGACGATCCGGCGAACACCGCGGCGAGCTCTTCGATCGCCGCGAATTTCTCGTCGGCGGAAAGGACGCGGATGAATTCCCGCTTCGTGTATTCGGCTACCTGCTTCATGAAGTCTCCTGTGGACGTGTCGCGGCGTCACGGCCGCGTAAGATGAAAAAACCGTATTCCGCGAAGAGGTTCGGGAACACCCTTCGGCGATGGACCGAGCCGTGCGGTCGCATGGAAAAGTGCCGTTCCGTTTGAATCGGGTAGCGGTTCTCCCGGCACAGCTCGGAGAAGTTGCGTATGGACATGATGTGGATGTTCGGGGTGTCGTACCAGTTGTACGAGAAGAGGTGGTTTTTGGGCATCACCCCGCGGAACATGAGCTGGAAACGGTTGGCGGCATACCCCAGGTTCGGGAAGCTGACGATCGCGAACCGGCCGATGCGCAGCGACTCGGTGATGACGTAGAGCGGGCGCTTGGTGTCCTGCAGCGTCTGGTTGAGGATCACGTAGTCGAACGAGCCGGAGCGGTAATCGGCCAGGCCCTCGTCGATGTCGCCCTGGTATACGTAGAGGCCCTTCTCGAGGCAGCGGCTCACGCCCTCCGCTGAGATCTCGACGCCGTACGCGTTCACGCGTTTCGCGTCGGCCAGTTCCGTCAGCAGCTCGCCGTCGCCGCAGCCCAGGTCGAGCACCCGCGAACGTTCGGGTATTTCTTCGATGATGAGATCGTAACCGATGCGCGTCGTGCTCATGGTGCCGTGGGGCGCCTCCGGCGGTCGTGAATGCGCGCACGGCATCGTCTGGCGATCCCGCGCGCGGGTGCGTACTCTGTCGCCGGAATGATTGGCGCGAAGCCGGTTCCGGCGCAATCAATTTTTATAATTATTTGCGCGCTGCGCCCGGCGCTGCTCGGAGGGTTACCGGTCGGGATTCGTGTTGGTTCGTTTCGAATACTCGCTTCGCAAAAAGTTGGCGATATTCCGTTCGAGCATCTCGTTTTCCAATAAAAAAGCGTCGTGCCCCTTGCTCGTTTCGATCTCCGTGAAGATGACGTGCGCTCCGTTCGCGCGCAGCGCCTTCACGATCTCCTTTGCCAGCGGCGTCGGGTAGAGCCAATCGGAGGAGAAGCTGATCACGAGAAAGTCGGAGCGCACGTTTTCGAAGGCGGCGATGAGGCTGCCCCCGTGTGACGACTTGAGGTCGAAATAGTCGATCGCTTTCGTGATGTACAGGTAGGAGTTCGCGTCGAACCGGTTCACGAACTTGATGCCTTGCTGGTGGAGATATGATTCCACCATGAACTCCTCCTTGAAGGCGAAGCTCAACATCTCGGTGTTTTGCAGGCGTCGGCCGAACTTTTCATGCATGATGTCTTCGCTCAGATACGTGATGTGGGCGATCATCCGGGCGAGGGCGAGGCCGTTCTTGGGCGGCGGTCCGCCGTAGTAGGCGCCGTTGTTCCAGTGCGGGTCGCGATAGATGGCCTGACGGCCCACCTCGTTGAAGGCGATGCCCTGCGCCGAGATCGACGCCGCAGTCCCGATGGCGATGGCCGCCTGCACCATGTCGGGATAGGAGATTGTCCACTGGAGCGCCTGCATGCCGCCCATGGATCCGCCGGCCACGGCAAGGAGCCGGTCGATCCCCAGGTGCGTGACCAGGTGCCACTGCGCGTTCACCATGTCCTGTATGGTTACGAGAGGAAAGTCGATCCCGTACTCGCGCCCGGAGGCCGGATTGATCGAGGCGGGCCCGGTTGATCCGTTGCAGCCGCCGATCACATTCGAGCTGATGATGAAATACTTGTCGGTGTCGAAGGCCTTGCCGGGGCCGATATAGGTGTCCCACCAGCCGGGATAGCGGTCCTCATGCGTGAAATAGCCGGCGGCATGGGCCGTGCCGGACAGCGCGTGCAGTACGAGGATCGCATTGCTTTTGTCAGCGTTCAGCGCGCCGTAGGTTTCGTAGGCAAGGGTGATGGGTCCCAGCTTGTTTCCCGAGGTGAGCACGAGCTCGTTCGGGGGTTCGGCGAAGTGAAGATGTTTCGTCCTCACAATGCCGACTGACGTGCTGTCATGCGCCTCGGGTGTAGTCATCGGTTCGTTTGCTTCAGGTTGATTGAGCGCACCGCGTTTTCCGGAAACAATCCTTGACGGGGAATTGATGCGCTTGTCAATTAAAAAGTGCCCCCGGTGGCGGGAAATTCGGTTGACAATTGGGCATGGGCTTTCGGTAATGTTTTCGTTGCAGTGGGTTTCTTCATTATAGTTTTTACGAAAGATCACGTCATCGATTGCGTTTTTTCACACGGCAGTGCGGGCGATTGGCTGGCGGCCTCGGCCGAATCCCAACCCCGCGGACGCTGATCTGATCGACATTCTATCCGCAGTAAGGAGGGGCGAGAATGGACCTTACCACATTGTATAATCTCCCGGCCGAAACGATCACCCGTCTGAGCTTTTTCAACGTGGGCGGACCGCACGGATTCATGCGCTGGGCGATTTACCTTCTCATGTTCATCGCATTCGGCTATATCATCTACACCATCTATCAGCGGGTGAAGGTGTGGCGCGTCGGCAAGCCGGAGCTTCGGACCGATTTCCCGGAAAAGCGCATCATGGCGGTCATCAAGTACGTCTTCCTGCAGGGGAAGATCGTTCGTGAGGCCTATGCCGGGATCATGCACGCGGCGCTGTTCTTCGGCTTCGTGGGCCTGTTCATCGTGACGCTGCTCATCATGATCCAGGACGACTTCACCGAGCTCTTCTTCCATATCAAGTTCCTGAAGGGCACCCCGTATCTCCTCTGGTCGCTCGCGGGCGATCTCTTCGGCGTGGTGGTCATCGTCGGCCTGGTGATGGCCTTCTACCGACGCTACAAGGTGAAGCCCAGCCGGCTCGACACCAAGCCCATCGACACCTTCGCGCTGGTGCTCATCGCCCTGATCATTTTCACCGGCTTCATGACCGAGGCGCTGCGCATCGCGATATCCGCGTTCCCCGCCTTCGAGGTGTGGTCGCCGGTCGGCTATGCGATGGCCTACCTGTTCGCCTGGATGAGCGTCCCGGCGCTCGAGACGGTCCACTATCTGACCTGGTGGGTGCACGTTCTCGGGGCCTTCGTCTTCATTGGCCTGGTGGGCTCCGACAAGCTCGGGCACATCCTCATCTCGTCGCTCAACGTGTATTTCCAGAACCTGGACAACGAAAGCGCGAAGACGAAATTCGCGATGCCCGTCATCAATCCGACCGAGTTTGAGACGGCGGAGAGCTTCGGCGTAGGTGCGGTGGAGAACTTCACCTGGAAGCAGCTCATGGATGGCGATGCCTGCACCCGGTGCGGTCGCTGCCAGGACAACTGCCCGGCCTACCTCACTGAGAAGCCGCTTTCTCCCAAGAAGATACAAAACGACGTGAAGGCGGCGATGGACTACCGCGTTCCGATGCTCATGGCCGCGGAGGACCCGGCGGCGGTCGAGGACGAAAAGATGCTCATCGGCGATTTCGTCACCGAGGATGAAATCTGGGCCTGCACCAACTGCGCCGCCTGCATGGAGAACTGTCCGGTGCAGCTCGAGCACGTTCCCAAGATCAACGACATGCGCCGTTACAAGATCCTCATGGAGGGCGCGATGGCCGGCGAGCTGCAGTCGTCGCTGACCAACATGGAAAGCAACTCCAACCCGTACGGCTTCGCCTTCGCGGCGCGCGGCGACTGGGTCGCGGCGCAGGGGCTGGACATCAAGACGATCGCGGAAGACCCGAACGTGGATTTCGTGTACTATGTCGGGTGCGCGGCCTCCTACGACAAGCGCAATCAGAAGGTCGCCACGGCGCTGGTGAAGGTGCTCCAGAAGGCCGGGTACAAGGTGGGCATCCTGGGGCCCGAAGAGGGCTGCTGCGGCGATTCCGCACTGCGCGCTGGAAACGAGTATCTCTTCCACGCGCTTGCCACGCAAAACCTCGAGACCTTTAAGAATTACGGCATCAAGAAGATCATCACCACCTGCCCGCACGGGTACAATGTCCTCAAGAAGGAATATCCCAAGTTCGCGAAGGTGGGTCTGGGTTCGGACGGCAACCCGCTCGAGTGCGCGTATGAGGTCTATCATCACACCGAGGTGATTATGGACATCATCAAGAAGGGGCAGATCAAGCTCAAGGATGCGCTGGCCGAGAAGGTCACGTATCACGACTCCTGCTTCCTCGGCCGCTACAACGAGATCTACGACCAGCCGCGCGGCATTATCAAGGCCATCCCCGGCACGGAGTTCGTCGAGATGAGCCGCAACCACGGCCAGAGCTTCTGCTGCGGCGCGGGCGGCGCGCGTATGTGGATCGAAGAGCACATCGGGACGCGGATAAACCAGTTCCGCACCAAGGATGCGCAGGCAAGCGGCGCGACCAAGATCGGCACGGCCTGCCCGTTCTGTCTCACCATGCTTTCGGACGGCGCGAACGAGCTGGACATCCAGAATCTTCAATCGTTCGACCTCGCCGAGCTGGTGTACAATTCGATGGAGAAGTGATTCCGGATCATTCGGTCTAGCATGCAATCTCACGGCAGGCGGGGTGACGAGCTCCGCCTGCCGTTTCATTTTCGCGCATAAGGGGTGACGCCCATGACGAACCAGTTTCTGTATGGACTCGCCGCGACAGGGTTTTGCTCGCTTGCCGGCGCGGGGGCATTTCTGTACTGGCTGGTGCGACTGCCGGTCTCCGAGCCGGCGGCGCGGATGCTCGCGGATACCCGACCGGCGCAGATCGAATTTCTCGCGCATGCGGGGCGGGCGACGATCGTGGCCGGTCTTGTCGGGACGGCCGTCATGAGCGCGCTTGTCGCCGCCGGATGGGCGCATTGGCTCATCCCCATCGCATGCGCGGTCGGGTGGATGCTCTCGGCGCTGTGCGGACTGGTCGGCGTGTTGTCGGGAATGCTGGCGGCGCCCCGGGTGCCGTCCGCGCTCCGGCGATCCCTCGCGCACGCCCGACACGTGGCCGCGCTCCCGAATATCATTGTCGCGCTGTGCGTGATCGGGTTTGTACTGCTGGAGCTTTTCGCATGGCTCGTGTTCGTCTCCCGCGCGCTCGAGGGTGAGTGCGCCGCCGCCGGCGGCGAGTGCGCCGGGCGTGTCGCCTGGCTCGCACAGGCGCCCGGCGGCGCGGCGTTTCGTAATGCCGCGATCGCCCGATGGCGCGCATCGGAAGTCATGGCGCTCCTGCTTGCCTGCGGGCTCGGCTCGGTCGCCCAGGCGTGCTTCGCGCGGTTGACGATGGGCCGATTCGCCGACGCGGTACGCGCCGGCGCCGGGCATGTTCGAAAAAAGATCAAGGGCCTGCAGGACGGCGATGCGCGAAATCCGGTCCTGGCCGCCGAGACCATTGGCGCAGGCATCGCGGGCGTCGCCATCCCGGGCATGGGCGCCTATGCGGTGCTTTCGTCGGCCGTGCGCGTCACGCTTTCACTGGCGACGGCGTTTCCGCTCATCGCCGCGACCATCGGGCGGCACGCGGCGTCGCGACCGGTTCCGGACGATATGGCGGCGCCGATCATCATGGGCTGCGGCGTCGTGCTTGTTCCATTTCTCTCGGTCGCCTGTCTCGGGATTACGGTATCGCCGGAGGGCCAGCTTCGCCGGTGGGCGGGTACGGGATTGGATTTCCTCGGCGGGCTCGTCGTGATTGCGTGCGGCGGCATTCTCGCTTGGCGCGGTCTGGTGCCAGCGGTTTCGTTTGCGTGCTTTGCGATGGGCATTGGGGCGATGTCTATTGTCCTGTGCGCCATCGACATCGCACAGAAAAGGACTGCTGATGCCGGTCAGGTTCACCCGTTCAATGGAGGAAACATTGCATGGGTGTACGTGCGCTATGTTCCCGCCCTCATGATCGGGATTCTTCTCGTGGTTTGCTATGCCAGTGCGGGCGGCGGTCGGGAGGCGCTTGGCGGTTGGGGCGGGATCGCCTTCGGGGCGCTCGGCATGGCCGTCGGTTCATTCGCCGCGCTTCTCCGGATCGCGCGCGGCGCGGTGCCGCTGTGGATCGTGCCACAGAAGGGCGAGCCGTATACCGCAGAGGCGCGGCGCGGCCTTATGATGCTTTCTGGCAGCGCCGATCGCGGGCAGTACGCAGTGCGATGCGCGCTCGGATGCGCGGCGGTGGTCGTCGCCATTGCGTTGATCGGCGCGTCGCTCGAGCAGGCGCGATTCTGGCTTTCGCGCATGGCGGGCGCATCGTCGCTCAAGGCCGGTGCGGTCGCGCTGCACGCGGTTTTTCCCGATGGCGTTGTTCTGGCTCCCGACGATCTCCTCATCGCTCTCGCGGGGTTTCGCGACCTCGCGCGCGCATTTGACCTTTCCCCGTTTAATCCGCTCCTGATCGCCGGGGTCGTGCTTGGCGCTGCAGGCTCGTACGCGATCGCGGAAATGCTTGAGCGAATGACGCGCTCCGGCAGCACCGCGATCGTCGAGGAGGTGCGGCGACAATTTCGCGAACAACCGGGAATCGCCCGACGCAGCGCGACGCCGGATTATCGAACGGTCGTCCAGCGCGCCCGTGCGGGTGTTTCGGGCGGTGATGCGATGCGGCTATCGGCGGTGGTGCTGATCATGGGCGCATGGTGCGTGCTCGCCGGGACGGCGGGCGCCCTGGGGGCGGTCATAGGATGCGCCGCCGCAGGCGCCGTTCCGCGACGCGCGGACGAGGGCTGGGGCCTTATGGCCCTGTGTGCGGGCATGTTTGCCGCGTCCTCCGCGGGGATCGCGCTCGCGTTCTCGCAGGCGAGCGGACGGATCATCCACATGCTTCGATAGCGTCGATTGCGCGGCGCGCGCTATTGCTGGGCGCGAAGGGTCCGTCGCTTCATGCGTTCAAGCTCCTGCTTGAACACGCCGCCGATCTCGGCGATCTCCTGGGCGCGCTTGACGGGAAAAAACGTTTTAATGCAGGCGCGCACCTTGCTGTCGTCCCCCAGCTCAGTCATCTGCTTCTGCGAGGCGCGGAAAATCTCGTCGCAGTACTCGAAGGACGTTCGGATCACCGCGTCGGCCTTTTGGGTGAGCCGATTGAGCGGCATCTCCGTTTTCTTGTGCACCTCGCGGAGAATCATCGCGACGAGCGCGAGGATCGTCCGCCCGCGGTCGGCCGCGCGATCGGCCATCATGCCATGGAAGGCGTCGATGAACTCGCGGTTTTTCTTCTTGATGCGATCGAAGAGCTCGACCTGCACATTGGGCGGCAGTTTATTGTATTCGGGAGGATGATGGGGATAGGCGTATTTGAGATACTTCGGGTTGAGCATGATGCGGCCGCCCAGAGAGGTGTTGAGCGTCTCCCCGTTGATCCAGTCCGCAAAGGCGTCGAGATCGAGATTGAACAGGCTGTCGGCGGCCGCGATGAAGTCGGGCGCCTCGAAATTACCCAGCATGAGCGCGAAGCTTTTATTGGCGTCGGTCTCGAAGCCGAAAAAATAATCGGTGAGGATTTTCCGGAATATCTCGCCGGTTTTCCCGGTGTATTCGGGATCGTCCTCCAGGTCGAGATAGAAATCGATGAGTCCCGTGGGTGCGCCGTTTCCGTTTGCCATGGCGTGTGCGTGCTCTCGAGTGCCCGTGTCCGTCTGCGTCGTATGAAGCGCGCAGGGGAGTAAAATGCAACTAAAAAAATTTCGGTCTTGACGGGCCGGAAATAATCCGGAGAACTATCGTCATGATCAAGCGCCTCATGACAACCCGGGAAAAGATCGAGTCCGACGTCCTTTCGGACATCGACGATGACGACATCCTCGGTTTCGTCCTGGAATCGCTCAAGCTCGAGACGGACAAACCGTACTCCACCCTGCTCCAGGTGATACTCCATTACGAGATCGCCGAGGACGACGCCCAGCGCGTCTGGTTCGACATTGTTGAAAATCGACGGCACATGGCGGCCTGTCTCAATCGTCCGGTGACCATCAAGACCGCCCTTGTGGATTATTTCACGCGGACCGGGCGGAGCGAGGACATCGTCATCTTCGTGAAAGAGAACCTGATGCGCGCCCTGAACGACGCGATGATGGACGGCCTCACCGGGCTCTACTCGCACGCCATCATCCATTACGAGCTGGAGAAGGAGTTCCTGCTCTCGCAGCGGTACGGGTTTGACGTGTGCGTGCTGTTCATCGACATCGATAATTTCAAGCGCTACAACGACGAGCACGGGCACAAGAACGGCGACCGGCTGCTGATCACGGTCAGCGACCAGCTCGTTGAGACCGTCCGGAAGACCGACAAGATCGGGCGCTACGGCGGAGAGGAGTTTCTGGTGGTGCTGCCGCACACGAAGCTCGCCGCCGGGGTGTCGCTTGCGAATAAAATCGTGCGCATGATCGCGAAGAAGACGGCGACGAGCAACCGGCTGCCCGAGGGGGTCACGGTGAGCATCGGCGTGGCCGGGCTTTCGCCGTCCATCATGGACGGGCACGATCTTATCAAGGCGGCCGATATGGCGATGTACCGCGCCAAGCGCGCGGGAAAAAACAGGGTTGCCGTCGCGGACGGGATCGAATGAGCGCCGACGGCGCCCGTTCGGTCTTGGTTATGGCGTCGGTGCGCTGGTACAATGCCTCGGCGCACTATGCGTTATTCCTGGCCCGGGCGCTCGCGGCCGCCGGGCACCACGCGGTGGTCCTGGGGCTGCCGGGAAGCCCGATCGTGGAGCGCGCCCGCGCGGCGGATCTTCCTGTCGTTGAGGACGTAAACCTGGCCGCCTCCGCCCCGTGGGCGCTTGCGCGTAATGTCGCCGGCTTTCGGCGCGCGCTGCGCGGCCACGGCATCGACATTATCCATGCGCATTTTTCGCGCGACCACACCTTCGCCGCCGTCGCGCGCGCCGGGATGGGCGTGCCGATCGTCCGAACCCGGAGCGAAACCAATCCGCCCAAGACGCATCTTTTGAACCGCCTGCAGTACCGGCATACCGCTGAGGCCTATACCGTGCCCGGCGCGCACCTGGTGCCGGTTATCGCGTCACTCGGGGTGCCTGTCGACCGCATCACGTCGATCCCGCTGGCGATCGACCGGCGCGCCTTCGTTGCGCAACGCACGAATGTCGATGTGCGCAGGGCGCTCGGCATTCCCCGGAAACGCCTGGTGGTCACGCATCTGGGAAGGCTCCACGCCGTCAAGGGGGTCGAGCATTTCGTGCGGAGTTATCAGTATCTGAAAAATCCGGGGCGGTTCCATTTTCTCATAACCGGTGAGGAGATCGACGTGCGCATCGAGGACCTGCGACGCATCGCGCTCGATATCGGCGCGTCGCAGGTGACGATTATCGGACGCGAGTACGACGCCCGCGACATCCTCGCCGCGACCGACATCGGTGCGATCCCCTCCCTGGGCTCGGAGGCGATCTGCCGCGTTGCGCTGGAGATGTTCGCGTGCGGGATCCCGGTCGTCGGGACCGCCATCGGCTCCATCCCGGAGACGATCGGCGCCTATGGGGGGCGGGTGGTCCCCCCGGCCGATCCGCGAGCGATGGCGGAGGCCATCGAGGATATTGCGGAGCCCAAGGCCTTTCGCGCGGCGCGCGCGTCCATCGAGGCCGGTCGTGCGCGTCATACGGAGGAAAAATTTCTTGCCAGCAATCTTGCGGTGTATTCTTCTATCGGTCGCGAAGGCATGTCATGACCATCAGCATAACCATCATCGGGCACAATGAGGCCGGGCATCTCGAGGAGCTGCTGCCGTCGCTTTCGTGGGCGGACGAGATCGTCTATGTCGATTGCGAAAGCGCCGACCGCTCGCTCGCGGTCGCGAAGCGGCACGGCTGCCGAACCTTCTCGCGGCCCAACAACCCGAACCTGAACGTGAACAAGAGCTTCGCCATGGACAAGGCGACCGGGGATTGGATCCTGTATCTCGATCCCGACGAGCGCATTCCAGAGGCGCTGCGGGACGAGGTGCTCGGCGTTGTGGGATCGCCGTCCGGCGCCGTCGCCTTCGAGCTGGGACGGCGCAATCACTACTTCGGGCGCTGGTTGCGGCACGGGAGCAAGTATCCGGACACGCAGCTGCGGCTGTTCAAGCGCGGCGCTGCGCGCTTCCCCAACCGGCACGTTCACGAGAAGCTTGAGATCCAGGGGGGCACCGGGCGGCTGCGCGGCGACATGCATCATCACCCCTTCCTGACGGTGTCCCAGTTTTTGCAGAAGTTCGATTTTTACGCGACCTTCGAGGCGAATTTCATTTACGCCAACGGCTTTCGACCGGGTCCGAAAAACGCGATCGCCTATTGCTGCATCAAGCCGCTCGGGCGCTTTGTGCGGCGATATTTTTTCAAACTCGGATTTCTCGACGGCGTCGAGGGACTTTTTGCCGCGCTCTTCGATGGCGTGAAATTCATCGTCGTGTATGCAAAAATTCGGGAACGCGCGCGGGGCGAGGCTGCGCGGTAGCGTTTTACAACCGTGACAAACCAGGCGGCGTCGGTTCGGTCGCATGGCGGGCTTGACTGCGCGGGCGGATGTTTTCTCGAATAAATCCACGCGTTATGTGTGACGCGACAGGAACGCGTACAAAGGCGAATATACCGGTTTCACCCCGAATGCTCGAATGGCGTCCGGTCCGGCGTGCTCGGACGCGATCAAGGAACATTTTTAAGAGGCAATGATGAATCGTTTTGTTTCCATTCTTTTTCTTGTAATTATCGCGGTCACCTCTATCCCCATGTTTGTCATCGCCCTGGTCATCAAGGCCGTTACGGCCCCATTCGATCGGCGCCTCAGGGCGCTTCATATGTTCACCTGCTTCTGGGGTTCGTTCTACACCTGGATCATGCCGCCGTGGCGCATTACGATAGAGGGTCGCGAGAAGATTCGCCGGGGCGCGACCTACATGGTCGTCTCGAACCACCAGTCGCAGCTTGATATCCTGGTGTCCTTCCGACTCTTTTTTCATTTCAAGTGGGTTTCCAAGGTCGAGATGTTCAAGGTTCCGCTCATCGGGTGGAACATGGCGCTCAATCGCTATATCAAGCTCACGCGCGGGGTCAAGGAGAGCGTCCAGGAAATGATGCAGGCATGCGAGGAGCGCCTGCGCGAGGGGAGTTCGGTGTTCATGTTTCCGGAAGGGACGCGTTCGTTCGACGGGACCGTGAAGGCGTTCAAGAGCGGCGCCTTCATTCTTGCAAAGAAGCTAAAGATCCCCATCCTGCCGATCGTCATCAGCGGGACCATGAAGGCGCTCCCCAAGTACAGCGTGAATTTTCATGGGATACAGAAGATGTGCATCCGCGTGCTCGATGAGGTCCCCTATCACGCCTTCGAGAATCTCTCGGTGGAGGAGACCGCCGAGTTGGTCCGCGGAATAATCGTCACCAACCTCGCGCGGCTCAACGAGCAGCTCGAGTGCGCGCATCAGGAGGCCGCCGCGCAGCTTACCTAGCGAGATACCCCAGAACGCGCTCAACGACGCTGTCTCTGGTCAAGCCGAACCGCTTCGCAAGATCGTTCTGGGGCGCCGACACGCCGAATCCTTCCATCGTGATATACAGGGCCGAGTCTCCCGCATAACGCTCCCATCCCATTCGCCGACCGGCCTCAATGACAACGCGGTTTTTTTGTTCCGTGGGGATGATGGCGCGGCGGTACGTATCATCCTGGCGGTCGAAGAGCTCCCAGCTGGGGAAGGAGATGACGCGGCAGGAGACCGATCGCTCGCGGAGCGCCTCGGCTGCCTCGATGGCGAGCTGCACCTCCGATCCGGAGGCCAGCATGAGCACGGACGCATCCGGCCCCGCCTCCCATATCACATAGGCGCCGCGATGCAGGTCCGTCGCGCCGGCAGGGGTGATCCGCGGGAGGACGGGCAGGTTTTGCCGCGAGAGCGCGAGCGCGGTCGGTCCCGCGGTGTTGGCGATTGCGGCGAGCCACGCCTCGCGCGTCTCCTCGGCGTCGGCCGGACGGATGGTGGTGAGGTTCGGGATCGCGCGCGCTGCGGCGAGGTGCTCCACCGGCTGGTGCGTGGGACCGTCCTCGCCCACGAACAGCGAGTCGTGCGTGAAGACGTAGACGGCCTGCAGGCCCGCCAAAGCCGCGATGCGCACGGGCGGCCGCATGTAGTCCATGAACACGAAGAAGGTCGCGCTGTAGGGGATGAAGCCGCCGTAATAGGCGATCCCGTTCTGGATGGCCCCCATCGCGTGCTCTCGGATGCCGAAGTGGATATTTCGGCCAACGGCATTGCGCCCGGTTTCGGAGTGACCCTTCGCGAACGACTTGTTGCTGGGCGCAAGATCGGCCGAGCCGCCCACGATGTTCGGCAGCGCGGCAAAGAGCGACTCGATCACGCTCCCGCTTGCGCTGCGCGTCGCTATCGAATCGCCGGTCTTGAACGCCGGCAGCTTCGCGCGAAGGGCGTCGATGTTCGGCCTGGAGAAAAAGGCTCCCCATTTCGCGCGTTCGTCGGTCCGCAGCGCACGCGAAAAGCGCTCGTCCCACGCGCGACGAGCGGTGGCGAGCTCCTCGCGGCGGCGCGCGAATATGTCATAGGCGGCCTGCGGCACGCAGAACTCGGCGTCGGGATCGCAGCCGATGTTGATCTTGGTTTTCTTCACCTCGTCGGCCCCCAGCGGCGCGCCGTGCGAATCCTCGCTTCCCTCCTTGCCGGGGCTGCCCTTCGCGATGGCCGTTTTTGCAATGATGAGCGAGGGGCGCCCGGTCTCGGCCTGGGCCGCGCGGACGGCGCGCGCGATCTGCACGCAGTCGTGGCCGTCGACGGACTGCACGTGCCAATGACATGCCTCGAAGCGCCGCCGGACGTCGTCCGAGAACGCGAGCGCGGTGCTTCCCTCGATGGAGATCCCGTTGTCGTCGTAAATGAAGATGATGTTGCCCAGGCCCCAGTGGCCGGCCAGCGATGCCGCCTCGGCGGAGATCCCCTCCATGAGGTCGCCGTCGCTCACCAGCGCGTACACCCGGTGGTCGATGATGGGATCCGCGGCTGCGTTGAACTCGTTCGCAAGGAGCCGCGCGGCGAGAGCCATCCCCACGGCGTTTGCGAATCCCTGTCCGAGCGGCCCGGTGGTCGTTTCCACGCCGGGCGTGTGGCGATATTCCGGGTGCCCGGGCGTTTTACTGTCGAGCTGGCGGAACTGGCGGATGTCGTCGAGCGTGATGTCGTAGCCCGCGAGGTGGAGCGCCGCGTACAGCAGCATGGAGCCGTGCCCGGCCGAGAGCACGAATCGGTCGCGGTTGACCCAGCGCGGATCGGCAGGGTCGTGGTTGATGATGGATCCCCACAGCACCGCCGCGATCTCGGCGCAGCCCATGGGCATGCCGGGATGCCCGGAATTCGCTCGTTGGACGGCGTCCATCGCGAGCGTGCGGATGGTTGAGGCGATGAGAGAATATTCTGCCGCGGTCAGTTCCATTGGGGTTCCTCGAGTGAATGGGTTGATGAATGACGACACCGAAACATGGAGGCGATGGAGCTCCGTTTGTCCAGAGAATTTTTTTCATGAAACGGAAAACGCGTTTGCGAATATTTGGGTTGACGGGAAAGCGGTGCGGAGGCATACTCATCGTCGATGACGCGACTGTAATTTCTACGCGCCGGGAACGGAACTTCGCCATGGCACCCGACACCGAACACTTCGATCAGGATACCGACCGCGCCCTCGTTGAGAGCGAGGTTGTAGCCCTGTTCGGCAGCGAGAACATCGTTCATGCGATCAAGACCTACCGCGCCGACACGAAACAGAAGGAAATTTCCCTCGAGTTCGTGAAGTCCTACCTTCAGTTTATTAACGAGATCGCCGCGCACGACGCGGTCAGCAATCGCGACCGGAGCGACCCCGAGGTGCGCGACCTGGTCTCGCACGTAAACCTCATGCTCAGAAAACGCGACGAGGACGTGTTCACGTCCATGGTGCTCCATTGCAACCGTCATTATCGCCAGATAATAAAGGGCGGTGCGCGAAAGGCGGCGGAGTAAGCGCAGACGACCGCAGCCGGAGGTCGGGGACGGGATCATCGCGTCGCTGGATGCGTTTTTCTATGCCGACGACATCGCCGTGGCGAGTGTGAAAAAGCTGTGAGCCGCCGGAGCGGCGGATCAGCACACCCGCAGCTCGATCGTACACTCGAACCGATCGGCCTCCACCGGAAACAGAAATACCAGCGAGCTTCCCTGATAGTTCTTCTCGAACCCGGATTCCGACTGCGACACCGTGTAGATGGGGTGCCGCAGGAGCGTCGCCGGACGGGATGTCGTGAACTCAATGCGCAGCGAACGGGTCTCGTCGAAGGCGGCGCACGATGTCAGCGGGCCGCTCTGCCCGATCGAGCAGAGCCGCGCGTCCTCCGGCGCGACGCCGGGGATCTCGTAGCCGCGGTGCTCGTCGGTGTCGCCCAGCAGGTTGAAGTCGACGGTCACGGCCGCGATGAGGCCCGCCGCCCCGGTGATGGCGTAGCGCGCGACGATCCCGGCGGCGTCCCGGGCGATCGTGAGGGTCTTCTCGACGGAGAGGGCCCGGCCGCCGCTCACCTGGTAGCGCGAGAGCGTTACGGACGCTGCGCCGGCGGTTGTTGACGCCTCGGCGTTATACGGAAGATCGCCGCACTCGACGCAGTCCGCGCGCCGGCGCATGAGGTCCTCCGCGGCCGGCGGCGACTCGAAAAACGAGTCCCGGAAGGAGTAGCGGCGGCCGGGATCGTACACCAGCAGCTCCTTGAGGCCCTTCTCCTTGGCCACCGGCTTCTGGTCGTGGATGGAGCGGACCTCGTCGGCGCCGCCGTCGTCCTCGTTGAGCTCCCGCAGGATATCGTGATAGGTCTCGGGGCGGCGGGCGACCACGTTGAAGAGGTTGATGCCGCCGGCGTACAGCCCGAGTTCGGCCACGCCCCCGCCGTGATGCGGGGCAATCACGGTCGATTGCAGCGGCGTGCGCACGAGGATCTGGTCGCTTCCCTCGTTCCAGATGTCGCGCTCGATGATCTCGATCGTTGTTCCGCCGCGCGCCGCCACGAGCATCCCCTCCGCGAGCAGCAGGTGATGGTGCAGCGCATCGCGCAGCATTCCCAGATAAATCCCGCCGAAGAGGCCGTGCCAGTAGGCGCAATTGCATTCGGCGCGATAGAGCTCCCGTGTGATCGGCCCGAGCGAATCGTCTCCCGCCTGGGCGAGCGCGTCGATCTCGCGGCTCAGGAGCACGGTTCGCTTGTTGATGGCGTTCGACTCCGGATACTTGGTGAGGAAATTGTTCCACACGCCGCCCTTCATGAACGGGAAGAACTCGTGCTCGCGCCCCCATGACCGCACCTCGCGGTTGAGGCGGTTGAAGCGCGTGGCGGCGGCCGGGGGCAGCGACCACTCCGAGAGCTCGAAGTAGCTCCCCTGGGTGATGTAGATGCGCCCCTTCGGGGCGATGCGCTCGATATAGGCCGATGGGTGCGTGGTGATGATCCAATCGTGCTTGAGGATGGTTTCGATGAAGTTGACGAGCCATTTGCGCTCGAAGACCCAGTCATAGGTGCCCGGCCACATGCCGAACTTTTCGCCGTCGTCTCCGTAGACGAACAGCGCCTCGCCCAGCTTCTCCGTCTTGGTGCGGAAATAGCTCACCGTGTCGTCGGGCTCATGATACGGCAGGTAGTAGCGCAGCAGCTTGTCGATGGGAAACACGCAGAGCCGATGGTCCAGGCGCTCCGTGATGTAGTAGCCGTACAGGTCGTCCTCCTCGAGGCCGGCGTACTGGAAGTGGTTGTTGTCGAGGATGGTGTACTCCAGCCCGAAGCCGCGCACCAGGCGCGGGATCTCCGGGTCCCACACGCGCTCGGCGGTCCAGAAGCCGCGCGGCGTCGCGCCGAGCTTCGTCCGGCAGTAGTCCTGCATCATCGAAAGCTGCCCGCGAATGTCCGATTCCGTGATGATGGAAAAGATCGGCTCGTAGAAGCCGCCGCCCACGATCTCGAGCTGGCCTCGATCGACCATGACGCGCAGCTTGTCGAGGTAGTCGGGATGATGGCGCTCGATCCACTCGAGGAGCGGTCCGGAATGGTGCACGGAAAACTTGAACTCCGGGTAGTTCATCAGGATGTCGATGGTTTTATTGTAGGAGTCGGTGTAGCCGCGCTCCAGGACGTGGTCGACGTTCCCCACCGGCTGGTGGTTGTGCAGGCACAGGATGAAGTTGCAGGCCATGGTGGGCTCCTCGCGGCGTTTATCGAACGTGAAATATTCTCAGGGGCGTACGCGAATCACGGCAAGAAAAAAATGTCCGATCGGAGAGTATTTCGGCGTTGGGAAATCGCCGGTGATGTGCCGCGGCGTGAAGGAGCGCTCAGAAAATATAACTCTTCGGGATCACCACGATCCCCTCTTCGGTGACGGTGAATCGCTTCTCGTCCTCGGCCCGGTCGAAACCGATGGTTACGTTGTCCGGGATCACGACATTCTTGTCGATGATCGCGTTGCGGATCTTGGCCCCCCGGCCGACGTTCACGCGCGAAAAGATGATGGAATCGTAGACCTCCGCGTAGCTGTTCACGCGAACCCCGGGCGAGATGACCGAGCCGTACACGCTCCCGCCGCTGACGATCGATCCGCTGGAGATGAGGGACTCGACCGCGACCCCGCGCCGGGTCACGTCATTGTGCACCGTCTTTGCGGGCGGGTATTGCTCCATGTGCGTTCTGATGGGCCAGTCGCGGTCGTACAGGTTGAGCTGCGGGCTGGTGGAGACCAGGTCGAGCGTCGCGTCGTAGTACGATTTGATGGTGCCGATATCGCGCCAATAGTTGAAGGCGCTCTCGCGGGCGACATAGTCGTAGGCGAACACGCGGTCGCTCGAGTATATGCGGGGGATGATGTCCTTGCCGAAATCGTTGGACCCCTCCGTGCGATGGTCCTCGGAGACGTAGCGGATGAGCCGTTCGGTCTTGAAGACGTATATCCCCATGGAAACGAACGATGATTCGTCCTTTCCGGGGATCGGCTTCGGGTTCGCGGGCTTCTCCTCGAAGCCGCGCACGCGGTTCTCGGCGTCCACCTCCAGGATGCCGAAACGCGACGCCTCGGCGCGCGGCACCTCGATCGCGGCGATGGTCAGGTCGGCGTTTTTCTCGATGTGGAAGCCGATCAGCTTGCGGTAGTCCATCTTGTACACGTGGTCGCCGGAGAGGACCAGGACGTACTCCGGTTTCTCCATCTCGATGGAATAGATGTTCTGGAAGATGGCGTCGGCCGTCCCCCGGTACCAGTTGCTGTCGATGCGCTGCTGCGCGGGGACCACGTCGACGAACCCCTCGAGTTCGCGGGTGAAGAGGTTCCACGCGGTCTTGATGTGCCGGTCCAGCGAGAGCGACTTGTACTGGGTGAGTACGATGATCTTGCGCAGGTCGGAGTTGATGGCGTTGCTCAGGGGGAAATCGATGATGCGATAGATCCCGCCGAACGGGACCGACGGCTTGGAGCGGTCCTTGGTCAGGGGATACAGCCGCTCGCCCTGGCCGCCGGCGAGAATGAAGGTCAGGGTTTTTTTCAGGAACCGGTAGGTGATCATTTCGAGCGCGCCGCGAGGATCTCCCTGATCTTGTCCTTGAGCTCCTTCATGTCGGACGATTTGGTGATATAGGCGTCGGCCGTCCAGGTCATGAAGTTGCTCTTGTAGTTCGAGTACGCGGTGTAGATGATGATGGGAATCTTCTTGTCGCGCGAGAGGATCTTGCCCAGCGTCTCGATGCCGTCCATCTCGGGCATGCGGATGTCCAGGACCACCAGGTCGTATTTCGTCTTCTTGACCATCTCGACCGCTTCCTTGCCGTTTGCGGCCTGTTCGACCGTGTAGCCTTCGTCCTGCAGCTCCATGGCGTAGAGTTCGCGCTGGTGCTGTTCGTCCTCGACAATGAGTATGGTGCTCATAACCTTTCCCCCGTGCGGTGGTGATGCGGCGCGCGCGACCGTGCCACGCCCCTATACAATATTTAATATAACATCGACCGTCGATTTAATCAATACTTTTTTTCCGGCGCGCGCCGAAAAGGCGTCTCACTGGCCGGGGAGCGGCAGCAGGATCTTGAACTCGACCCCCCGCTCCGGAAGGTTGCGCACGGAAATTTCGCCGCCGTGGTCGGCGATGATCTTCTTCACGATGGCCAACCCCAGCCCCACGCCGGTCACCTTGGTGGTGAAGAACGGGTCGAAAATCTGAGAGAGGCTCTCCTCGAGTATCATGGACCCCTCGTTGCGCACATAGACGGCGATCCGCTTTGCCTCAACCGCGGAGGCGATCTCGATCGCGCCGGCGGGGGGCGTCTCGTCGATGGCGTTCTGGAGCAGATTGAGCATCACCTGCTTGAGCTGGTTGAAGTCCGATTTCACCAGGGGCAGGGCGGGCAGCAGCGAGAGGCGCACGCCGATCTTCTTTTCCTGGAAGGAGTTGTGCAGGAGCGAGCAGGTGTCCTCGATCACCTCATTGACGCTGTTGAACTTCATGATGAAGGTCGAGGGCTTGGTGAAGTCCATCACGTTGGAAAGCGTCTTCTCCAGGCGGTCGGACTCCTTGATGATCACCTCGGCCGCGCGCGCGATCGTCTCGCCCTTGGGGGCCTTCTGCGCCTGCTGGACGATGCGCTTGGCGTAACCGCCCATCGTCACCAGGGGGTTGCGGATCTCGTGCGCGATGTGCGCGGCGATGCGCCCCACGGCCGCGAGCTTCTCGGACTCGATCATCGCCTCCTGCTGCTCCTTGATCTTCTGCATCTCGCGCTTGAGCTTCACGATGTTGTTGTAACCCTCGATGGAGATCGCCGCCTGGAAGGCGAAGATGGAGAGGAGCTCGATGCTGTCGTTGCTGATGGGCACCTGGTTGAACTTGTTGTCGGCCACGATGATGCCGATGGGGCGGTTGATGGCCACCAGCGGGATGATCACGAACTCGTTGACGTCCATGAGCTCGCGGACGACGTCGTCGATGCGTTCGTCGCGCGAGGCGTCGTAGATGTGGATGTTCTCCATGTTCTTGAGCGCGCGCGTGAAGACGTTTTCGGCATCGAGGTCGAAGCGCGCCGAGAGGGTCTTCTCGAGGAAGCGCTTGCCCTTGGCGGCCGGGCCGTCGCGGCGCTCGCGGGGCGCGGCGATCCGGTACTCGTTGGCCTGGATCGAGTTCCAGATCTCGATGGCCTCCTCGATGGTGTCCGGGCCCACGGCCATGGTCCCGGCCAGCGACTGGTCGGGGTCGCTGAACAGGTACAGCGCCGCCCGGTTGAACCCCAGCCCCGATCCCGAGGTCACGCCCGTCAGGATGGTGTAGAGGATGGTGTCGATCTCCTCGTCGCGCTGGATGGTCTCCGAGATCTGGCTGATGAGCGAGATCTGGTAGTCCTTGCGGCATTTGCTGGTGATGTCGTCGATGACGATGAGGATCTGGTTTTCGCCCTTGATCTCGATGCTCGAGAGCTTCACGTCGCCGATCACCGAGATGCGGTTTTTCGAGAGGATGTGCGTTTTTTCCAGGACGATGGCCTCGCGTGTCTCGATGATCTGGCGGAGGGAGTCCTTGATGCGCCCGGTCACGAAAAAAAAGAGGTCCTCGATCTTCTTGCCGATGATCTCCTCGATGTCGAACTGGAACTTCTTGCAGAAGCTCTCATTGGCGAAGATCACCTCCTCCCGGTCGTTGGTCACCAGGAAATACGAGCTGATGGACAGGACGATGTTGTTGTAGAGTTCGCGGAGGTTGTTGATCTCCGTCTTCTGCGACGACATGATGTCGTTGATGTGATTGCCGGTGGTGATGAGGTCGCGGTAGATGACGCCCAGCTCGTCGTTCTTGATGTCGCCGTTCACCTCGACCGAGTAGCGGCCCTTCTTGAAATTGCTGATGATGGTTTGCAGCCCCGTGATGCTTGCACCGAACTCGCGCTTGGCGAAAAAGAGCACCGCGGCACGCGCGATGAAGTACAATCCGGTGAGCACGATGCCGGCGCGTATCCATCCCGGCGGGAGCATGCCCGCCGGGAGCGTGATGATGGCGATGAGAAACATCGCCGCGCACACGTCCAGGAGCAGGATGGTGTAGGACTTCGAGTAGTAATGGGCCAGTTTCATGTTGATGCGTTGACGCGCCGCTCTATCGGGTGTCGATGCCGCTATTGTATGCGGGACGATCGTGAAATGCAATCCTTTCACGCACAAGAATTGACTTTTTTTCGTCTGTCGGGACGATCGTGACGGGTGACGGGGGGATTCATGAAACTGGTGCTGGCGACGCAGAACGCGGGCAAGATCCGCGAGATCAAGGCGAAACTCAAACCGCTGGGCGGCATCGAGGTGCTGTCCGCGGCCGAGGTCCCGGACCTCCCCGACGTCGTGGAGGACGGCGCGACCTTCCGCGAGAACGCCCTCAAGAAATCGCGCGCGATCGCGGCGCACACGGGGCTTCCCGCCCTCGCCGACGACTCGGGCCTCGAGGTGGACGCGCTCAACGGCGAGCCCGGGGTGTATTCCGCGCGCTATGCGGGCGAGGGCGCGAGCGACCGAGACCGGAACCTCCTGGTGCTGGATCGGATGCGCGACGTCCCGGACGAAAAGCGCGCGGCCCGCTTCCGATGCGTCATCGCCATCACCCTGCCCTCCGGCGAGGAGCACGTCGCCGACGGCGTCTGCGAGGGAATAATCGCGCGCTCTCTCTCCGGCGACGGCGGTTTCGGCTACGATCCCATCTTTTTCCTTCCCGAGTTCGGAAAGACCATGGCGGAGATCTCCGTGGAGGAGAAGAACCGCATCAGCCATCGGGGACGGGCGCTGGACCGCGCGGCGGAGATCATCGCGGGTTTGCGACGCGAAGCGTAGCATGTCCGACGAGGTCGGGCGTTCCTATTCGCGCGTCGCTGTAGCCGTTACCCTGCGGTGCCGTCTGAGAGTTGCTGCGATCGCAGAAAAAACGGGAGATGCATCGCATCCCCGAATCGTCCTGAATGGAATGTGTGCACTGCGACAATATGCGAAACGCTATTCCCCGGTGAACACCGCCGGGCGCTTCTGCATGAAGGCGGTCATGCCCTCCATCATGTCCTTGGTCGAGAAGAGTTTCGCCAGCTCCTCGCGCTCGATCTTGAGGTGCTGCTCGGGCGACATGCTGGCGCTGGCCGACATGATCTTGAGCACCGCGCGGATCGCCAGCGGCGGGCGCTTCGCGATCTCCTCGCCGTAGGCGATCGCGTCGTCTAACGTCTTCCCCTCGTCGCACAGGCGGTCGATCAGCCCGATCGCGAGCGCTTCCTCAGCCTCGTACTGCTTGGCGAACATGATGCAGTCCAGCGCCCGCGAGCGGCCGATGAGCCGCGGCAGCCGCAGCGTCCCGCCGTAGCCGGGGATGATCCCCAGGTTGGTCTCCGTGAGGCCGATGCGCGCGCCCTTCTTCATGAAGCGGACATGGCACGCGAGCGCGAGCTCGCAGCCGCCGCCGAGCGCGTGGCCGTTCAGCGCCGCGATCACCGGTTTCGGGTAGTCCTCGATCTTGTTCCAGATGTCCTGGCCGCGCTTCAGGAAGTCCACGGGCCCGAACTCACCGAAGCCGCTCGAGAGGTCCGCGCCGGCGCAGAAAATCTTGTCGCCCGCGCCGGTGATGACGATCGCCCGCACGTTTTTGTCGGGCTCGTTCGCGTCGAGATACTTCCGCATGCCCTCGAAAACGTCGTGGCTCAGCTGGTTCGCCTTCGGCTTGTTGATGGTGATGATGCCGACCGGCCCCCGTTGTTCGAACAGTAATGAATCTGACATGATATCCTCCGTAAGCGTTGATCCGCCCGGCGCGCCGGGCGCTACGGCCCTAGCGGCCGATCGTCTTGAACGAACCGTCCGTTATTTCTGGCTCGGGGCGCAGGATGTCCAGCGAAAAGCGGTCGGCCAGATAATCGAGCGCGCCGGTGAGCTGTTCCGGCTGCATCCCCGAGGCGAGCGTGAACGGGCCTGCGAAGGCGTTCATTCCGAACTTCACGGCGCTGTCGATGTCCTCCACGGAGGTCGCGATGCCTTCCTTGAAGACCTTCACCGCCTCGTTGATCTGCACGGACAGCAGATGCAGCGGGGTGATGTCCGTCGTCTCCTTCGAGGAGTCGATCGCCGCCTTGCCCGAGGACCAGTCGTAGATGCCCTTTCCGGACTTCTGGCCCAGCTCGTTCTTCGCGACCTTGTCGGTGAGGAATTTCCCGGGCTTGTACTGCGGCGAGAGCGTCTGTGCGTAGTAGTCGAGTATGTGCGTGAAGACGTCCAGGCCCACGAAATCCGCCGTCTCGAAGGGCGCCATCTTGATGCCCATCTTCTTCATCACGCAGTCGAGCTCGTCGGGTTGCATCTTTCCCTCGTCCAGGATCGCCGAGAGGAGCGCCTGGTTGGGGGCGTTGATGCGGTTGACGATGAAGCCGGGCCGGTCTTTCAGGACCTTGACCGGGATCTTACCGCATTTCTTCGATACCTCGCAGAGAAGGTCAACGGCCTCGTCGCTCGTCTTGTCGCCGTAGATGATCTCCACCAGCTTCATGATGGTCACGGGATTAAAAAAATGCATCCCGATGAAGCGCGACGGGTTCGATACGACCGAGCCGATCTCCGACACGCTCATCGTCGAGGTGTTGGTGGCGAGAATCGCGTCCTGCGCTGCGATGCCCGAAAGGTTCTTGAAGACGGACTTCTTCAGATCCATGACCTCCGGCACCGCCTCGATGACGATCTGCGCGCCGCTCACGGCTTCCTTTACGTCGAGAGTCGTCTTCAGATTGTTCGCGAGGATCGCATTCATCGCCTCCTGCGTGATCTTTCCCTTGCCCACGAGAAAGGTGAGGCTTTCGGCCACCTTCTTCATCGCAGTGTCGAGGAACTCCTGCTTGATGTCGGTCAGGTACACCGAGTAGCCCGCGCTCGCGCATACCTGCGCGATCCCGTGTCCCATGGCGCCCGATCCGATGACGGCGATTTTTTTTACGTCGTTGATGTTCATTGTTTTCTCCTTTATCTAGTTTGGTTGTTGATTGCTTGCTGGTTGTATTTCATCACCTCACCCCGGTCGATCGCCATTCGGGCCTCCTGCCCGCGATCGACATTAGCGCCTCCGTGCGCGTCACCTCCGGCGCGCCCTCTCCCACAGGAGAGGGCTTCAATTATTGCGACTACTGCTCCCCCTTCTCCTATGGGAGAAGGGGGCTGGGGGGATGAGGTCACTTTAAGTCTTTCCCGGACATCTCAAGCACGTTGCGCGCGATGATGAGGTGCTGAATCTGTCCCGTCCCCTCGAAGATGTCCATGATCTTGCTGTCGCGCATCCATTTTTCCGCGAGGTGCTCCTTCGAGAATCCCAGCGGTCCCAGCAGCTCGCAGCACTTCTGCGTGATGAGCGTCCCCTGCCGGCCCGCCTTCGCCTTGGCCATCGACGCCTCCACGTTGTTGAACTGCTCGGTGTCGGCCATCCAGGCGGCGCGCCACACCAGCAGGCGCATTGCCTCCAGGTGCGCCTCCATCAGATAGAAATCCTTCTCGAGAGAACTGACATTGTTGAGGTTCCGCTTGTAGTCGATGGTCGCGCCGCTCTCGTCGAGCTTCTCGCGGGTGAAATCGAGCGAGGCGCGCGCGATCCCGGTCGCCATCGACGCGACCATCGGCCGGGTATTGTCGAAGGTCTTCATCACGCCCTTGAAGCCCTCGGTGTCCTTCTTCACCTCGGCCGATCCCAGGATGTTGTCGAATGGAATGCGGCACTCGTCGAGCACGAAGGTGCCGGTGTCCGATGCGCGGATGCCCAGCTTGTGCTCGAGGTGCTCGAGTTTGAAGCCGGGCGTGCCCTTTTCCACGATGAAGGATTTGATGCCGGACTTCCCGGCGCTCCTGTCGACCGTCGCCCATACGACGACGATGTCGCACCGGTCGGCGCAGGTCACGAAGATCTTCTCGCCGTTGAGCACCCACTCGTCGCCCTCGCGCCGTGCGGTGGTGGTGATGGAGCCGGAGTCCGATCCCGAGCCCGGCTCGGTGATGGCCATCGCGGCCCACTTGCCGCCGAAGCGCTCGAGCTGTTCGTCGGTCGCGACGGCGGCGATGGCGGCGTTTCCCAGCCCCGCATTGGGGATCGAGAGGAGGAGCCCCGCGTCGCCCCAGCACATCTCCTCGATGGTGGCCACGGTCGAAAGGTTGATCCCCTTCTTGGGCTTTCCGTTTCCGCCGTCGGGCTTCGGCGCATCCGCCTTTTTCTTCTTGGGGCGCCCCAGGATCTGCATGCCGCGGAACATGTCCAGTTCGGCGGGATACTCGTGCTCGGCGGCGTCGTACTTGCGCGCGATGGGCCGAAGGACCCCCGCGGCGAGATTGTTCATGCTGGATCGCATGCTGGCAAGGTAGTCGGGTGTTTCGAGATTTATCATGATGGCCTCACATCCTCATTTGGGATATATTGTTTATTGTTCTTGTGATATTGCTCAGAGCGGCGACGGTATCGCAACGAACAGGCGGCCAGGATGGCCGCCGGAGCGGTGCCGTGCACGGATGCACATCACCGCGGGGTGAGTGCGATATCGTCGCCGCTCTGAGCGATTTAGAAATTGCATGGGTTTCATTGTAGTGTTCTGATCTTTACGCGATGGCCATGCCCTCGAGGATGGCGATTCCGCGGCCGTTGCGGTAGTAACGCTCCACGGGATGCTCGCGGATATAGCCGTGCCCGCCCAGGACCTGCACGCCGTAGTCGGTGAGCTTCATCGCCATCTCGCCGGCGTAGATGCGCGCGAGGTACGCCTCCCGCTGCGCGTCGCGTCCGGCCTCGAGGGCGGACGCCGCCTTCCAGGTCATCAGCCGCATGGCGTCCACCTCGTAGGCCATCTCGGCGATCATGAAGGCGATCGACTGGCGGCTCGCGATCGCCTCTCCGAACTGCTCGCGCTCCTTCGCGTAATTCTTCGCATATTCATACGATGCGCGGCAGATCCCGGTCCCGATCGCGGCGATCGCCGTCCAGGTCCGCTGCAGCAGCCGGTCGTAGTCGCAGCTGGCATCGCCCCCCAGCCGGTCGTCCGTTGGGATCTCGCAGTCCGTCAGGGTGATCGGGTATGTCGCCAACGAGTTCAGGCCAAGGTTCTTCTCGCGCGCGCCGACGGTCAGGCCGGGATTGTTTCTGTCGACGATGAACAGGCCGTTCGTCCCGTCGAGCGCCGCCGCGATCATGATCCGCCGGGCGGTCTCGGCCAGCGGCACGAAGCACTTGGTCCCGTTCAGGATATACGATCCGTTCTTCCGCACGGCGGTCGTCGCGAGGTCGTAGGGATCGAAACGAAAGCGCGGCTCGTTGATTGCGAGCGTGCCGCATGCGCCGTCCGGATCGGCGGCGAAATCCGCGAGATGCCGCGCCTTCTGCGCGTCCGTCCCGCAGTCCATCACGGGCATAAGGAAGAGCGCCGGCAGGGTGGCGGCGATCGCGAAGCCCATGTCCCCGGCGGCGAGCTCCTCGAGGATGATGCTGTTCATGATGGGAGAGTTCCCCATGCCATAGCCGCCGTATTCCTCGGGAATGGCCGCGAGCAGCGTCCCCAGCTCGCGGAATTTTCGGACGGCGTCGTCCGGGATGCGGCCCGTTTCGTCCATCTGATGGGCCGCGTCGGCGATAGCGCCCTGGACCAGTTTTGCGGCCGTTTCCTTCATGAGGGTTTGTTCTTCGGAACATGCGAAGCAGATCATTGCGTCCTCCACGGCTGTAATTGTACTGACATGTCAGTCTATTCGTACCGCCGGGAATTGCAAGCACTTTTTTCCTGCGGGGCGATGCCGTGGGTCACTTCGCGAAGAGGCCGGGGGAGATGAAGCCGACGATGCGGTCGGTGATGGCGTCGATGTCGCGGGAGTCCTTGTGCGACTTGTGCTGGACGAAGTAGTAGTAGGAGACGCGGAAGAGCGCCCCCACGATGATGTTCGCGAAGAGCTCGCGGTCGATGTCGGCGCGGACGGTCTTGTAGTTCTGTCCGATGACGAGGTCGTCGATGATGACGCCGGCGATCTTTTTCTCGAAGCGCTTGATGACGGCGTCGAAGCTCTTGTGTATCCCGACCCCCATCCGCAGGACGATGTTGCACATCTCATTGTCGCCGGCGAAGAAGAGGAGGGTGGTGCGTATGCGCGTCCGGAGGTAGGCCTCAGGCGAGACCGCGTCGAGGTCCACATTCTCGGAGGCCGACGCGATCAGGCGCTCCCAGGCGGTGTAGAACTCCTCGAGCAGGGTGGTGAAGATGTCTTCCTTGTGCTTGAAGTACTGGTAGACCGTGCCGCGCGCGATGTCGGCCTCCGTGATGATGTCGGAAATCTGCGTCTCGTAGAAGCCGTGTCGCGAGAAGAGCTTCTTGGCGCAGCGGAGGATGTGTTTTTTTCGTTCTTCGGCGTTCATGGCGGTCCCGGTTCGGTCGTCGCCATAACCCTTCCCGGCGGGCGGCCCCGGTGTCAATAGTATTTTCCGGCGCATGCGGGCGGTCGAAAAATATTTTTTCGCTTGACAAAACCACCCCGCCAATAGACTGACATGTCAGTTCAATATCATCACACGCGAAAGGAGAACGATAATGGCACAACTACCCAAGATCCCCGCAGACACCGCCGTGGGCGATTTCCTCACCTCGGTGCTGCCGAAGGTGTCCGCCGAGATGGCGGCGTCCAACCCGACCGCGGCGGAACTCGCTGGAAGCTCCATCACCATGGTCATCAACGTCGACAGCGAATCGTACGGCTACACGGTCACGGACGGCTCGAAGCTCGATTTTACCGTCGGCGAGATCGAGAACCCGATGATCCGCATCAAGCTCTCGAAGGACGATCTCGACAAGATGATCAAGACCGACAACCTCGACATGCTCATCGGCCTGCAGCACGGGCTCAACCGCGCGAAGTACAACGCCCTGAAGAGCCTCAAGGGGAGTTTTCTGTCGGAGATCGCCCACAGCGACGGGCATGTCTTCAAGATCGACGCGACGCTGAACAACGCCGCGCAGCCGCGCTCCACGTTTCGCATGTCGGCCGCCGACACCTCCGCGCTCATGCGCAAGGAGACCAATCCGGTGAACCTCTTCATGTCCGGCGCGATGAAGATCGAGGGCGACATGGCCTTCGCCATGGCGACGCAGCCGCTGTTCACCTGATCGCGGCATCGCAGGCAAAGAGGAGTCAACAATGGAAGAATGCGTTTTTATCGATGGCGTGCGGACGCCCAACGGGCGGGCCAACCGCGAGAAGGGATGGTTTCGGAAGCTCCGTCCCGACGAGCTCTTGAGCGCCGTCTATGAGGGGATGTTCGCGCGTAATCCCCAGGTGAAACCGGAGACGATCGATGCGGTCTTCGTGGGCAGCGCCAATCCGTCAGGGATGCAGAACGACATCGGGCGGCTGGGGTGGCTCGCCTCGGGGCTTCCCGACTGCGTGCCCACCAACACGCTCACCAACCAGTGCCCGTCGGGGATGTCGGCCATCATGCACGGCGCGCGCGCGATTATGACCGGGGAGGCCGACATCGTCGTCGCCGCCGGCGTCGAGGACATGGAAAAGGTCCCCATGGGCGCGCACATCGATTTCCCGCCGCGTCTGCTCAAGTACTACAACGGTGCCGACCTCCTGATGGGCGCGACCGCCGAGAAGGTCGCCGAGCGGTGGAACATCTCGCGCGCCGACATGGAGAACATGGCGGCCTGGTCCAACCGGAAGGCGGCCGATGCGAAAAAGGCCGGCAAGTTCAAGAAGGAAATCATCCCCGTCACGGGCGTCGATGACAACGGGAACGAGATGCTCGTGGAGCACGACCAATGGATCCGCGACACCGTGGACACGGCAAAGATGGCGACGATGAGCTCGCCGTACAAGCCCAACGGTGTGGTGACGGCGGCGACATCATCCCCCCTGACGCAGGGGGCCTGCGCGGTGCTGCTCATGGGTCGAAAGAAAGCGGACGAGATGGGGCTCTCCTATACGCACAAGTATCGAGCCGGCGTGCTGGCCGGATGCGATCCCACGCTCATGGGCATTGGCCCCATACCGGCGGTGAAGAAGCTCTTTGGAAAGACCGGCCTGTCCGCGAAGGACATCGGCCCCATCGAGCTCAACGAGGCCTTCGCGAGCCAGGCGCTCGCCTGCATTCGCGATCTCAAGCTCGATAACGAGAACGCGCCCTTCGAGCGCGTGAACGTATGGGGCGGGGCGATCGCGCTCGGGCACCCGCTCGGCCAATCGGGCGCGCGGGTGATCGTGACGCTGCTCAACATCATGAAGACTGATTTCGCCGACGCTCGCTACGGGATGGCCTCGCTCTGCGGGGCTTTCGGGAACGCGGCGGCGATGGTCGTGGAGCGGGTGGCCTGACGGCCCGTTCCGCGGCGCGAATCAAACTGGAGGTGGACGAGATGCTTGACGCGCTGCCGGGAAAGACCATGCCGGAGATTTTTTTTCACAACTGCGGGGTGTATGGCGAGCGCGCCTGCGTTTCCGCGAAGGACCGGGCGACCGGCGCGTTTGGCGACATCTCGTGGGGCGAGATGGATGCGATGGTGCGGCGGCTGGCGTATCATCTGATCGCCGGCGGGGTGCGGCCGGGAGACCGCATCGCAGTGTTTTCGCCAAACCGGTACGAGTGGTGGGTGGCGGATCTCGCGATCCTTTCGGTGGGCGCGGTGAACGTGCCGATCTATCCCACCAACTCCATCGACGAGACGCGCTACATCTTCGAGCATGCGGGCGTGTCGATGTGTTTCGCCGCGTCGCAGGAACACCTGCTCAAGGCGCTCTCGGCCGCGAAGGGACTGCCGGGAATGCGGCAGATCGTCGTCTTCGACGACCTGGCGGCGCTCGACGAGCGGATCATGACCTTCGCCGCGGCGCTGGAAAACGGGGCGAAATTCCCGCATGAGGCGGAGCTCGCCGCGCGCCTCGCGCAGATCGACCCCGAGACGATGGCCACGATCATCTACACCTCCGGCACGACCGGCAACCCGAAGGGGGTGATGCTCTCGCACCGGAATTTCGTTTCGAACGCGCGGCAGGTCTACACGAAGTTCAAGGAATACATCGACGATCGGCAGGTGCTCCTCTCGTTCCTGCCGCTGTCGCATTCCCTCGAGCGGACGGCCGGGTATTACATGCCCATGGCCGCCGGGTGCACCGTCGCCTTCTGCGAGGACTTCACGGGCATCATCGCCGACATGCAGGCGGTGCGGCCCACCTTCATCATCAGCGTGCCGCGGCTGTACGAGAAGATCCATACGGTCATCCGCTCGCGGCTGCCCGATGCGTCGATCGCAAAGAAGCTGCTCTTCCGGCTGGCGATGGGGACCGCGCGCAGGAACCTGCCGCTGGAAACCAACAATGTCTCCCGCGCGGGGATCTTCGCTCTGCGATATGCGATCTTCAACCGGCTGGTCTATGCGCGGGTCAAGGAGGCGCTCGGGATGGACCGCATGCAGTTCGCGGTCTCCGGCGGCGCGCCGCTCGCGGTCTCCGACGCCGAGTTCTTCATCGGGATGGGGATCAGGATCCTCGAGGGTTTCGGCCTCACCGAGACGACGCCGGTGGCGAGCGTGAACACGCCCTGGCGGATCAGGCCCGGCACGGTGGGCGCCGCGCTCCCGGAGACGGAGCTCACGGTCTCGGACGACGGCGAGCTGCTCATTCGGGGGCCGCAGGTGATGATGGGCTACTACCGCGACGAGCGCGCGACGGCCGAGGCCTTCACCGCCGACGGTTTTTTCCGGACCGGCGATCTGGCGGCGATCGACGACGACGGCTACGTGCGCATCACCGGGCGGATCAAGGACATCATCGTGACTGCGGGCGGGAAGAACATCTCGCCGCAGAACATCGAGAACAGCCTGAAGACGTCGATCTACATCGAACAGGTGGCGGTGATCGGCGACCGGCGCAAGTATCTCACGGCGCTCGTCATCCCCGCCTTCGAGCCGCTCAGGCTGTGGGCCGAGCGCGCCGGGATCGCGCATGCGGACATGGCGGAGCTCATCCGCAACGACAGGGTGATCGCGCTCTTCCAGGCGGAGATCGACAAGCGCATGGCCTCGCTCGCGCGGGTCGAGACGATCAAGCGCTTTACGCTGCTGGACGCCGAGTGGACGCAGGACACGGGCGAGCTCACGCCCTCGCTCAAGGTGAAGCGGCGCGTGCTCGAGGAGAAGTACCGGAAGGAGATCGAGGCGATGTACCCGCCGGAATGACGGGCTCAGGCGCGAAGGTATTTCCGCTCGCCCATACCGAAGAAGGTTTCCACGGAAACCTTCTTTCCGTTCGCATCGACGATGAAGCCGTCATACCCGCCGAAGGGACCGTGGTAGTCGATCTTCACCGCTCCCAGGTTCATGTCGATGACGCCGTCCACGACCGGCGTGAATCCGATATCGACCATGCCGAACGCGTCCCGGACGGACCAGCGGCCCATGTCTCCGTCGGGACGCGTTATGCGAATCGGCGGGAGCGGATGCATGCGGCCGCCGATCCACAGGCAGTTCTCGTTGTAACGCTCCGGGTCCCGCACCTGGTTGTCGGTGAGGTTGAAGCCGACGAGCCGCTTCCGTGAATCGAACCCCGCCCCCGTGACCCAGTCGTAGCGCAGCGCATAGGGGTAGAAGCCCTTGTGGTCGTCGAGGATGGCGAAGCTCGAGGCGGGGTCGAACGCGATCTCGCGTCCGCCCAGCGTGAGCGCGCCCCGCATGGGCATCAGGCACTTGTGCGAATACATGGCGCGGTTCTCCGCGAAGGGCTGGCACACCACGATCGGCTCGACGTTTTTCGCGTGCAGGCATTCGAACCGGCCGCGCACGTCGGGAAGGCGCTTGAACGACGATGCGGATACGGACACGGTGACGAGGCCCCGCGCGAGATCGTTGTGGATCTCGATCGAGAAGCGCCTGCTCCGATAGCGCGCAACGGTGTCCCGGAGCGACGACGGAACGCGCACGCGCCAGGACGGCACGATGGTCTCGTAGAGATACTTGTTCCCCTCCCGCCGGTCGTAATAGATGAACTGCACGAGCGAGGCCAGCTTCAGGTCGTAGAGCACGACCAGCATGAAGCACTGTTCGTTTCCCAGCTGCAGCGCCTCCCACTCCTTGAGGCGGAATCCCGCGAGGGCGCGCGGCAGCGGCACGCCGAGCGGCCGGCGGGCGTCGAGCGGATTGACGTTCGCGATGGGCCCGTTGAACGTGCCCAGATTGAACCGGCCGTTGGTAACCAGGCTCTCCGGGGGCGGGAGTACCTCCCGGCGATAGGGCGCTGCGTTGCGATCATGTTTCATGGCGATACCCGTTCGATGATGCGGCGATTCTTGCGCCTGCCGCCTGTCTATCGGGGGCGGTCGTAACGCGCAACCGGTTTTTCGAGGGATGCGCCGTGTTATCAATACAATGAGAGTTCGCGATCAGGTGAATCGCAATAAAAAATCGATAGAGCATGATCCAGTCTGGTGCATGAGGCATCCCGAAAATTGCGGATTGATTTCGTAAGCAATCCCCATCGCCTCAAGCCATCCCTTTATGCGTTCGATGACGCCGCACTGGTAGTGCTCGACAAGGCCGGCCTTTTTTACTCCCTCATAGGCGAAACACTCTTTGAACCCGGCGCGCAGAATGTTCTCCGCGGGGAAGGAGTAGTGACAGTGCATGAAGTCAGGTTTAATGAGATCGAACGATTGGGAGAACACTCGCTTGAATTCCTCGAAGTCTCTAACGGGGCCTCCCCCCGCCCCCAGGCGTTTGCGGATGCGCTGTATCTCAATCATGGACATCGTTTTCACGGCAGCCATGTTGAGGCGGTTGGCAACGGAAACCCCGCATTCCTGTATGGCGTGGTAGTACCACATCGCATCATGCGTTATCCATCCCTTGCTGAAAAATTCGCGCGCTTCATGCGGGGTCATTTCATCGATGAGACTGGCCATGGCGTCCTCCTGTTTTCGTGCGTTTTCGGCAACGATAATCCGAGAAGGAGTGTCGTCAAGTATTAATAGTATGAAATGTAAAACATGTAATACTATTCATTATTATCGTGTTTTGTGGTATATTATTGTTTGACAAAACAAATGCCCATGATGGTGTAAACTAAACCCGGCAGGAACGAGTGAATGAGAATGGCGCAGGATTCCGGAAAAGGTGAACAGCACATATACGGCGTGGTAAAGGTGAGCCCGAAGGGGCAGGTGATCATCCCGGCCGATCTCCGCGCCGAACTGAACATTAAGCCCGGCGAGCAGCTGGTGGCCACACGGAGCCGTGATGGAAAGGGCGTACTGCTGCTGAAAATGAACGCGCTTCGCATTCTGTGCAGCTGATGTAATGGCTGTATCCGTATTCTCATTGCACGGAGGAGATTTTTCATGAAAAAGTACATTCGCTCCAGTATCGCGCTATTGCTCGCAACCGGTTTCGCGCTCGGATACCTGGCATGCGCCGGCGCGCCGGCCGAGAAGAAGCCGTCGGGCGCATCGTTCCATCCCAACCTGCAGCGCTATTCCGATCCCGAGATCAACAAGATCATCATTCTCGCCTGGCAGAAGTTCCAGGACGGCGAGTATGAATCCGCGGCGATCGATTTCGAGCAGCTCGAGCGGAACAAGTACGTGGATTACGACATTACCTTCGGCGCGGGGATCAGCAATTTCCGTCGCGGAAACCTGCGCAAGGCCATGCAGTATCTTTCGCAGACGCTCACGCTGCGCCCCGATCACTTCGAGGCGCTCATGCAGCGCGCCGCGGCCTTCGAACGGCTGGGGAGCACCGGACCGTCGCGCCGCGATTACGAAGCCGTGCTGGCCCTGACGTACGGCGAGCGGCTCGTGTGCGGGTTCTATTTCACCGAGAACGATATCGCCACCGCGTCGCACCTCGCGCGGCGGCAGGCGGAGGCCCGCGCGGCGCTCGAATCGAAGCGCACGCGATGAGCGCGGCGGCCCGGCGCGGTGCGGCGATGACCGCGCGGCGGGCGCGCGCCGTCATCTCCCGCCTCCTCGAACACTACGGAACGCCCGCGCCGGCCCTCGCCTTCGGGGACCGCTATCAGCTCGCCGTCGCCGTCTCCCTCTCCGCGCAAACCACCGACCGCCAGGTGAACGAGATCACGCCGATCCTCTTCGAGCGCTATCCCGATTTCGAACGGCTCTCCCGGGCGCGCATCAGTGATGTGGAGCGCATCGTCAAGAGCACGGGATTTTTCCGGAACAAGGCGAAGAACATCGTGGGGATGGCGCGCGCGGTCGTGGACGAGTTCGGCGGCGCGTTGCCCGGAACGCGCGAGGCGCTCATGCGCCTGCCCGGGATCGGGCGAAAGTCCGCGAACGTGATCCTGTCCATCGGCTTCGGCGTGCCGGCCTTCGCGGTGGACACGCATATCCTGCGCATCGCGAACCGCATCGGCTTCATCGAATCGGACGATCCGGACGCGGTGGAGGCGGCCGTCACCGCGCTCGTCCCGGAGCGCGACTGGACGGCGGCGCATCTCGTCCTCATCACGCATGGCCGTTCCCTCTGCGATGCGCGGCGGCCGCGTTGTGCGGAATGCCCCGTGCGGAGTTTGTGCGAGTACGGATCGACGCCGCGGTGAGCGCCGGACCGTGGGGTTACAGCTCGCCCAGCGAGAGGTCGCCGTGGATCTTGAGGTTGTCGCCGTCCCAGTCGACCTTGAGCTCGCGGCCGGGAAAGCGTTCCGGCAGCTTTTCGCGCAGGAGCTGGATGACCACCTCCATGATTTGATGATAGATGGCGCTCTCGACCGGTTGCAGGGTGGAGAGGTGGACTGACACGACGAAGCCGCGCCCCAGGCTGCTGCCGAACCCCGCCGAAAAGCTCGATCCCACATTGAACAGGCCGTCGTGTTCCTTGTTGCTCGTCTCGCCGCGCGCGGGTCGATTGGGGCGAAGATGGTACAAGTCCCCGTATGTGTGCTCCAAATAGTCGTCGATCTCGTCGAAGATCTGCTTGAGCGTGGTGTCCCAATGGACGGTGCTGGGGTGATGGATCATATCATTGAGCTCCTGCCGGCGAAGGTCGTGTGTGTGCGCTCGTTTCCGTTGTGCGCAATATGATTCCGCGCGCGGTGACGCCGCACTGCCGCTCCCGGAGCGGAATCGACAGCATGCGCGGCGGGAGATCCCGGCGTCGCGATGGGAGGCCGATGTCCCTGCGGGATCATGCGCTATCGCTTCCCAAACAGCGGTCCCAGCTCAAGCGCGATCCAGTCCTGATAGCCGGGCAGCCTGATCCAGACGCGCCGCCGCGCCGGCTCGGCGATGACCTGGTAGGCGGTGTACGGGGCCGGGTTGCCGCCGATCGACTCGACCCGGTAGGAGGTCGCGCCCCCGCCGCGGATGTCGGTGCTGAGAATTCCCTTCATGGCCGCGAGGTCAAGCGCGCCCTTCGCGCGATCCGCCAGGCGCAGCAGGTTGGTGCGCCTGGTCACCGTGAGGAAGAACGCGTCGGTGGATGGCGCCAGGCCCCACTCGCCCACGAAATGGTTCGTCGAGACCAGAAGGCCGGAGGCGCCCTCGATCCGTTTCACGCCGAAGGGGGCCCACTCGTACGAGACCGCATTGTTCGCGTCCGCTACATTGATGATGTATGAAAACCGGGTGTTCGTCGTATGCATCTCGAGGTCGATCTGCCGCAGCGAGGACGAGTCCAGCATCATGGCGAAGAGCTCGATGGGCGTCGATACGCGGTTCGTGTGGGAAAGACCGCCGGCGGACATGCCGCCGTTGTTCAGCTCGAGGAAGAGTCCCGCCGCGTTGAGCTGCGTGGTCGCGTTCAGGGTCCCCGCGAAGGTGACGAGTGCCGTGGCGACGCCGGACCCGGCGGGATCGAAAATCGCGACGTTCACGTATTGTTTAAACGCGCCGACATCGTCGCCGAAATCGTAGTTTCGGCCGAAGATGAGATTGCCGTCGGCGGTATGGGGCCGCCAGGCCGCGATCGCGGAGCAGGCGCCGCCGGAGGAGCGCGAGAGGTCCGGATGGAACAGGAAGTGCTCGAAGGCGTTGATGAAGATATGATCGTCGAGCGACAACCCGGACGTTTCCGCCATCCCGACGAGGATCTCCCGGAAGCGCTGCGGGTAGGAGTCGTACAGCTCGCTGGCGATGCCGTTCAGCCGTGCGGGGGCGATCCCGCGCTTGTCGACGAACAGTTTCTTCATGTCGGCGTGGAAATCGCGCAGCTTGGTCTTCTCGAGCGCGCCGTACTGCCGACCCATCTCGCGGAACGAGCCGCGCAGGTGCAGGACGTGTACCCGGCCGACCGTATGCACGACGCCGTTCGATCGCGCGATCCCGTCGACGGCGTGCGATGCCGGCGTTATGAAAAGGATGGACGTCAGGCAGACGGCAACGGCGCTCCCGGCGGCGATGATTTTCATGGCAAGTCCCCTGGCTGATTGCGTCGGTCGGTGATCCGTGTTATGATATACGATGAGGAGGATTCGGGGAAAAGTCAAGCGGGCTTCCGCTGTCGGCTTCATTTTTTCGGGAACAATAACGCGTGTCGGCCGGTCTCAGCGGTATCGGGTGAAATCGGCCAACGCTGCTTTCCTTGACATTTCATCCTCGGTAGGCTATGCCATGCCATATCAACCACACGGGAGAACGCCATGAAGATCCAAACGCCTCGCCTGCTTGTCGTCGCGCTGCTGTTTTTCGCACTCACCGGCTGCAGCGCACAGAAGACCGCCACGCCACGGGCATCCGACGACCTGCGCTCGGATCAGAAGCCGGCCAGCGCCATGGAAAAAAAGGAGACGATGCGGGCCGCCGAAAAGGAGGCGGGCATGGATCTGGACAAGGCCATGGCGGACGAGGCGCCGCGGGGCCGCTACAAGGCCATGGCGAAAAAGGACGCGGGCGGCCGGAAGGGATCGGACGTGAAGACGTGGAAGCGCTCCGAGATCGCCCCCAACACCTCGCGGCTGATGATCGGCGACAAGGAGGAGCTGCGGCTCGTGGCCATGCAGGCGAAGGTGCGGATCGTCGGCTTTCGCGCGCGCGTTCTCATCGACTGCTATTTCCATAACGAGCATGCGCGGCAGTTCGAAGGGACCTTCAAGCTGCGTCTCCCCGACGATGCGTCGCCGTATTTCTTCGCCTTCGGCGAGACCGCCTACGCCGCCGAGGACATCCCGAAAGGCCAGATGTTCTACAGCCTGCCCGACGGCGAGAAGATGGGCATGGAGCCCGAGCAGATCATGCAGGACCGGCAGGCGCAGTGGAAGCAGCCGAAGGAGGCGCGCATGGTCCCGAAGGAGAAGGCGGCCTTCGCCTACCAGGAGACCGTGCGGCGCAGCGTCGATCCCGCGCTCATGGAGTGGTCGGGCGCGGGGATCTTCAGCGCGCGGGTGTTTCCGCTCGCGCCGAAGACCGTTCACCGCGTGGTGATCGGCTACGACGTGAACCTGCTCCCCGCGGGCGACGACCTCGAGTACCGCTTCGACATCCCGGACGTTCCCGAATCGATGGTGGACGTGTCCGTGCGCGACCTGCCGAACGTGACGGCGGAGGTCGATCTGAAGACGAGCCCGTACAAGGCGGGTGACGCCACGGTGTACCGCTTCACGAACCGAAAAAAGGAAACCGTGACCGTCCGCCTCAAGAACCCCGGGTCGGTCCTCCTGCACGGCGCGGACGGGAAGGTCGGCGTGCATTTCGCGACGATGTTCCGGCCGCCGCTTCCCAAGAAGTCGGATACAACCGCGGCCCAGAAGGCGGTCTTCCTGGTCGACACGTCGTTGAGCTCGAACCCGGACCAGTTCAACGTATGGCGTAAGCTCGTCGAGGCGGTCCTTGCGAACAACCGCGCGTCCATCCCGGAGTTCGCGGTCCTGTTCTTCAACATCGAACAGCGGTGGTGGAAGCGCGCTTTCGTGAAAAACACGCCCGACGCGACCGCCGAGCTTCTCTCCGCCATGAACGCGCTCGCGCTGGAGGGCGCCACCGACATCAAGAGCGCGCTTGCGGAGGCCGTGAGTCCCGCCTGGCTGCGCCGTGATGATGGCGCGCCCTGGACCCTGTTCCTGCTGAGCGACGGCGCGATCACGTGGGGCGACGGGAATGCCGCCGCGCTCTCGCGCGTCCTCGCGCTGAAGGGCCGCGGCCGCCTGTTCGCCTATCGCACCGGGCTGGCCGGGAGCGATATGGGGCTTCTGGGGCAGATCGCGCGGGAGACGGGCGGCGCGGTCTTTTCGGTGGTTGGCGAGAACGAGATCGCGGGCGCGTCCACCGCGCATCGCATGTCCTCCTGGCGCCTCGTGGGGATGACGCTCGAGGGCGGCACGGACCTGCTCCTGGCCGGGCGGCCGGTGTCGGTGTACCCGGGCCAGGCCCTCCTCCTGGCGGGGCGCGCGGCGAAGGAGATTCCGGCCAACGCGCGCGTGGTGCTGTCGCTGCGCGACGCCGCCGGAAAGCGTCTGCAGGTGGCCGCGCCCATCAGGCACGCGGTGCGCACCGAGCTCGCGGCGCGCGTCTACGGGCAGGTGGCGGTGGGCCAGCTCGAGGAGTTCGCCGACGCCGTGGAGAAATACTCGCGCGCCTATGCGACGCACTATCGCATAACGGGCAACACCTGCTCCCTTCTCATGCTGGAGAGCGAGGCCGAGTACCGGCGCTTCAATATCAAACCCGACGAGGACGCGCTGGTGGTCGCGAAGAACCCGGCGGCCCCCGTCATCGCGCGCGTCATGCAGCGGATCGGCGATTCCCTCTCCAACCCGAAAAAGGGCTTCCTGGCGTGGCTTGCGAAAATGGAAAAGATGCCCGGTGTGAAATTTTCCGTTCCCACCGCGCTTTCCGATTTTCTCAAGGAAATGCCGGATTCGTCGTTCGCCATAACGCCGAAGCCGCTCGCCTGCTCGGTCTTTCGCTGGGAGCAATTGCCGCTCGCGGTTCGCGGAAAAATACGCAACAAGGACATCGAGTACGATGCGTTCACCGCGGAGGCGAACCGCCGAAAGGCGAAGCACGGCGCCGCGGACGCGCTCAAGGCCGTAAGCTCGCTCGTGGAGATGAGCCCCGGCGACGGCGTGCTGATGCGCGACGTCGGCTTCACGGCGATGCAGTGGGGGCTGGGCGACCACGCCTACCACCTTTTCCGCCGCGTGGCGGAGGCGCGTCCGTTCGAGCCGCATACCTATCATGCCCTCGCGCTGTTGCTTTCGGAGATGGGCCGCACGGACCTCGCGATCGCCTACTACGAGGTGGGGCTGGCGGGGCAGTGGGACAGCCGGTTCGGCGATTTTCGGAAGATCCTCATGCTCGACTATCTCAATCTTTTAAAAAAGATCAGGAAGGGGACCGCGCGGACGATTGACAGGGAATTCGCGATGGCGCGATTGAAGACGCTCACGAAGGAGATCGGCATCTCGCGCGCGGACCTCATGGTCACCATCATGTGGAACACCGACCGCACCGACGTGGACCTGCACGTCTACGAGCCCTCCGGCGAGGAGTGCTACTATAGCCACAAGAACACGAAGATCGGCGGCGAGCTCACCTATGACGTGACGCAGGGCTATGGCCCGGAGATGTATCTCCTGAAAAAATCCGTGCCCGGAAATTTCACCGTGAAGGTGAAGTACTTCGCGTCGGACAGCAACCGGAAAAGCGCGCGCACCAAGGTCTACGCGACGGTGTATCGCTACTGGGGCACGAAGCGCGAGACGATCGAAAAGAAGACGGTCACGCTCGAGTACGGAAAGGACATGCACGATATCGCGACGGTGAAGATGGCGCAGTGAGCGATGCGTTCGTTTAGGGGGCGATTATGCGCACCGTGGGGAAGTAGGTCCGTATTCGCGTTACGTCACGGGTGAGTACCGCGAGTTGTGAAACCGCTGCGTGAGCGCCGATGAAAAAATCAGGCAGCGTGGATGATTTCGAGCCCTTGTGCTTCTTGTAGCGCAGGAATGCCTTTCCGGCCAGAAAAAGGGCCTCGCGCGGTATCTGGAGGATTTTCAGTCCCGAATTGGAAATAACGAATTCAACTTCTTCGATTCGTTCAAAACCAATCGAAACCTCCGTGTAAATTATTGGATTGATGTACAGGCGATGCGAGGTCACGTACCGTGCAAGCATCTGCTGTGACCAGTCCGCCCAGGTCGGATCGTCAGTTATGATGTCGAGTACAACGGATGAATCGACGAGAAGGCCCTTCATTCCTGGCCACGGGTGAGCCGTAAGATTTCGTCCGTGGACATCCGTACAGTCGCCGTTCCGCGCAATCGAGAAAATTGGTCGGAGTGCCTGGACTTCTTTGACCGAACAATGACGATTTTCGCGCCCTCCTCAATGATGTCGATCTCGGTATGCGGCATGAGCCCGTGCTTCTCTCGAATGTGCTGGGGAATCGTGACTTGTCCCTTCGTGGTGATCTTCATGGGGCGTCTCATCTCCGGTAATGGTAATACATGCGAATGGTAATACTATTGTGGCGCCTGTCAAGTGTTATTCCTGCGCGTCCAATTCCGCTCGGCGCGCATAGAGTGTCATTCGGCTCGATTGATCAATATCGCCTCACGTCCGCTTCCGTTCGCTGATATGCATGTCGATGACCGCCGAAAAGACCTCCGTGCCGCGTGTGTCCGTGATGCTCACCGATACCGGCAGCGTGCCGGGCGTGATCGCGCCGTGGTCGGGTATGGCGCATGTGCCCGTGAGGTCGCTTCGCGCGATCGTTCGATACTGCACCGTCATGCCGCGTGGGATCCAGCGCAGGTGGGCCGGGATGGAAACCTCGAGCGTGGTGCCGCCGACCAGTTCGCACATATTGCACATGGCGATGGCGTGCACGCTCCGCAGGTGGTTCTGCACCGCGCGGCGGTTGCGCATGCGGATCTCCCCGTAACCCGGCCGGAGCGCCGCGAAGCGCGGTTTGATGGTGCGGAAATACGGCGCCTTGAAACACAGGATCCACGAAAAAATCCATTTCCCGAAGGGCTTGCCCGCGAGGGCGTTGTAAATACGCAATACCTGACTCATCATACACCTCCATCGGCGGGTGAACATTTTTCAATAACGCCGTTGAGCACGCGCGTAAACGTCGCGATCTCCTCGGCGGTGAATCCCTCTTTGAGCATGGCGTTGATCCGCCGGGCGGTCCGCGCGCAGCGCACCGCCTCGTCGCGTCCCTTCGCGGTGATGCGGATGATGCTCTTGCGCCGATCGCCCGGAGCCGCCTCGCGCCTCACGCAACCCGCGCGCTCCAGGCTGTCGACGTGGCGCGTGACCGCGGCATTATCGATGCGGATGATGCGACCGAGCTCGCTCATCGGCAGGCCGTCGCTCATTCTCAGCGAAAAGAGGATCCCCATCTGCGCCGGCGTGATGCCGATCCCCTCGCGGGCGAATTCCCCCGCCACGTGGTTCTTGATCGCATGGTGCGCGCGCGACATCAGAAAGAGCAATCGGTCGTCCATGGGGCCCCGGTAAGTAATTGATATGTCAATATTTGATATATCAAGTATAATGTCAAGCGACATTTCGTCAAGTCCGGATTTCCATGCGGTGAAAAACCCTTGACGTCGTGCTTCCCGTGCTCTATCATCTGGTTAAAAGAATTCATCCTGTGCGCCCTTAGCGCCCGCTTCAACGGCGCTTCTACGGAGGTTGTTATGGAAGTTCGCGATATGAATGGAAATCCGGGGATGTGGGAAGAACTTTCGTGGGAGGATTTAAACGATACAGAGAAAGAACTATGGAGCGCTCTCGGATGGAGTGAAGAACTGTGGGATGGTAATACCGCTCCTGAAAGCACCGATAAGGAATGGGACGATTTAAGCGATAGTGAGCGGAACGCCGCCATGGGGTTGGGATTCACCGAAGAGATATGGAATAACTTCGAAGACGAATAGTGAATGAAATCGTCGGCGGGGATCAGCCGTGCGCGCTGCCGCGCGTCGTAAGCGACGCGACGCGTGGGAGGCCGGCATAGTCGCTCAGGACCGACACCGCGAAGCCGCATGCGGACGCCTCGCGCTCCACGAAGTCCTTCATCGTTTCCGAGATCTCCATGAGCACCATGCCGCCGTCGGCGAGATGATCGCGGGCGTCGCGGATGATGCGCGCGACGACCGCCGTGCCGGATTCGCCGGCATAGAGCGCCAACTCCGGCTCGAAGGCGAGGTCGGGCTGCAGCGCGCCCTTCAGCGCGGGATCGACATAGGGCGGATTTGATACGATGAGGTCGAAACGCTCGCCTGCGACGGGGGCGAAGAGATCGCCCTGCAGGAAGCGTATCGCGTGCGTTCCGAGCAGCGCGTCCGCGTTCCGGTGCGCGAGCGCGAGGGCGTCGCCGGAGAGGTCGGTCGCGGTCATGGCGATGTCCGGACGATTGCGCACAACGGCAACGGCGATCGCGCCGCTCCCCGTACCCACGTCGATCACCCGCCCGCCGCGCGGGGCGTGGTAGAGCGCGAGGTCCACCAGAAGCTCCGTCTCCGGGCGCGGGATGAGGACGCGCTCGTTCACCTCGAATTCCAGCGAATAGAATTCCTTCGCGCCCATGATGTAGGCCGCCGGCTCGCGCCGCGCGCGGCGATCGATCATGCTGTCAAAGGACCGACGCTCGTTATCGGGCACCTCGCGGTCGCCGCCGGTGATGATGCGCACGCGGTCGATGCCCATCGCATGTGCGAGCAGGACCTCGGCGTCGAGCCGCGGGCTTTCGACGCCGGCCTCCTGGAGCCGTTGGGAGGCTTGGCGAAGTAAGTCGGTGATGTTCATGGCGTTTGCATGATTCCGTGCGCGTGCGCCGACCGGTATGCCCGAAGGCGCGCATTCGCACAACGATTATTGCGCCCCTGACGGCGAAAAATAACGCCGTTGAACGCTTCGGCGTATCGGCCCCCTCGCAAATGCATTGACATTTTTCAGGGATGCGCATACAAATAGTCATGGCGAACATCATCACAATCACATCCCGCCTGATCCCGCCGGCGGTCGCGCTCGCCTGTGCCATTGCGGCGCCGGGCATGCTCGGGCAGGGGACGTCCCTGGGCGCGGCGCCGTCGTTTCCGTCGAAACCGGCATACGAGAAAGAGGACCGCGCGCTCAACGAGGCGTTTCGCGCGATCATGCGCCGCCTCGACGCCGCCATGAAGCGTGAGCTGCGGGAGAACTCGCGGGAGTGGATACGCCACAGGGACTATCTGTGCGGGTATCAGGCCGCCATGCGGTTGGGGAAGGATGACGCGCGGGACGATGAGTATTATCAATGCCTGCGCGATCTCACGCGTGACAGGACCGCGTATATCCGCGCCGCGTTCGGGAAGACTTCGGCGCCGTCGGGCGTGGATGGCGCGTACGGCGACGGGTTCGGCGGCGTCATGACGCTGCGGACACATACGGACGGGAGCGTTCATTTTACGATCGAGGTTGTCCGCGGACCGACCTTCCATCTCGGATCGATATCGGGGGACATCGCGGTCCGCGGCGGGACGGCGGAGTTCCGCGAAAAGGAGCCGTGCGCGGGCGACGGATGCTGCCGTATCGAGTTCGCCTTCGGCAAGCACTGGATCGACGTGCGGGAGCACGCCTGCGCTTATCACCACGGCGCGCGCGCCTTTTTCGACGGGCGCTATCGCAGGGTGGGTAAAACGCCATGATGCCCGTTGTCCTTGATTTTGGCGATGTGCGCTGCGTCGCGCGAACGCTCTGAGTACGGCTACACGGTGAGATGAATACAATCAAACGGCTCATAACCTATCTTGTGGGCGGGAAAGATGAGTTCGTCCTGGAGCATCAGATCCTCAACGCGATGCTGCTCTTGGCGACGATATGCGCCCCGATCATCACCATCGGCACGTTGTTATTGGACTTCGGTCTTGCGCATCGCCTCATCGTCGTGTTCATCGGCACGTGCGGGATCGGCATCTACTACCTGTCCCGCTTCAGGCGGATTCGGCTGATAAAGACCATCATTCTGCTTTTGTTCGGGCTCCTCTCGGTCATCTGGTTCACGGGATACGGCTCCCGAGGCGGCGATCCGCTGTTTTTTCTTTTTTGCGCGATATTCTCGTTGATCCTCCTCAAGGGGGCGGTGCGCTATCTCTTCTTTTTTATGACGCCCGTCGTTGTCGCGGGGCTCACGCTGTGCGAGCACCTCAATCCCGGCAGCGTGAAGTCGTATGCGTCGGAGGCCGATCGCGTGGCCGATTACCTCATGAACTATGTGACGTGGATCGTCGTCGTCGGCTTCATCTTCAAGTTTGTCGTCGATTCCTACTTCGAGGAGCGCGAGAAGCTCGAGGTGCGGAATTTCATCATGAACCGCGAGCTGGACATGGCGCGCGAGGTGCAGCGCAAGCTCATCCCCGTGGGTCCGCCGTGGGAGCGCATCGCGTTCCGCTACATGCCGATGATGAAGGTGGGCGGCGATTACTTCGATTTCATCCGCTTTCGGGAGGCGGACCGGATCGGGATCTTCATCAGCGACGTGTGCGGCCACGGCGTCCCGTCGGCGCTCATCGCTTCCATGGTGAAAAGCGTCGTGCTGAAGACCGGCGACGAGCGGACGGACCCGGCGCAGTTTCTCTTCGGCCTCAACAAGACGCTCTTCGGGAACACCGGGGCGATGTTCGTGACCGCGCTCTACGGGATCTTCGACCGACGCGACAATACCTTCGTGTATTCGAGCGCGGGACATGTCTCCCCGTTCCATGTCCATGACGCGCGCGCAGATTCTCTGTCCACTGAGAGTATCGGCGTCCCCGTCGGCATCGTGAGCAATGATGAGATCCGCGCGAAGTACAACCCGTACGTCAATGAGACCGTCCGCTGCGAACCGGGGGACAAGATCGTTCTGTGCACGGACGGATTGCTCGAGGTCCTGGGGCCGCAGAGCGGAGAGGAGTTCTTCGGCGCACGGGCGCTCGCCGAGGTCATGGCGAAACACGCGGCGTTGCCGGCCGACGCCTTTGCGGGCGCGATCGTCGATGAGGTGACGCGCTTTCATGGGGGCGATGAGTTCGATGACGACCTCTGCCTCGTCTGTATCGAGGCGGGGGGCTGAATATGAGGGCATGCGGTCGAATGAGCGGCGGCCCCATCATCATGCGTACACAATGCCGTATTGCCGTTATGCTGAGCCTCCTCCTGTGCTGGCCGCGCGAGAGCTCCGCGCGGGACTTCCCGGTGCATATAAAGAGCGACCCGCAGAAGACCCACCTGGTCATCTCGCCCGACGGGTCGCGAGCGGCGCTGGTCCATCTCACCAGCGCCGGGTATGTGAACACCGGTTACGCCGTGCAGCTGAACGGAGACTACCGCGATATCGATGCCGAATGGGCGGGGAGCCCGGTCTTCAGCGCCACTGGCATCATGGCGTACGATCGATCGGACAAGCGCGGAAAAAGCGCCGTGATCGTGGACGGCCGCGGGATCGCGCGAAGAATCGTCGGCGCCTCCGGGATCAGGATCAACCGGGACGGATCGAACTATCTCTACAAGAAGCCGATGCCGGGGAGCGATCGCTCATTTCTCTGCGACACAGACCGGTGCCGGGGGCCGTTCGACGAGGTCACATGGTACGGATTCAATCCGGAGGGGAGCCTGTTCGGTGTTGTCGCACGGGAGATCGCCGCGCCGCAGCGGGAGCGCGCGCCAATCCTCCGCAACAATCCGCGCGCGGTGGAAAAACCAGATCCCCGGAACAGGGTCATCATCAATGGGCGATCGTTCGGGCCGTACGAAATTGTTTTTGATAAACCGGTCTTCTCGGATCGGGGCGGCCGGTATGCCTTCAGCTATCTGGAGGGGAGCGCATACTATTGCGTGGTCGACGGGATGACGCTGGGCCCGTTCGATACGCAGCGGGACGCCGTCTTCAGCCCTGACGGCTCGCGATACTATCTGGTGTCGCGCGACAATCGAAATCAGGAACTGTTCATCGGCGACCGGCGGATCGCGGGTCCCTTCAGGTCGATTGATCGGCTTACACTGAGCGACACTGGAGGAAGTTTCGCCTTTATCGGCAGGCGGGCGGGACCGATCGACACCTGCTACAATTACGGCTGCGCGCCCGTGGTCTTGTTGGGGCGGCATGCGGAACATTGCTGCAGCTTCAAATGGTTGAACGTCATGGTTTCGACCGGACCTGGGGATGTCGCGGGCCGGTACAGCGCCTTTGTTCAGTTCAACGACCGCCGTCTGAGCGGTTTCGATTCCGCCAGCGGTCTCGCGATCAACCGCGCGGGAAACAGCATCGCCTTCGTGTTGGAGCGAAGCGACAAAAAGTTCGTGCATTTCAATAACCGGGAATATGGCCCGTACGATTTCGTCCTCGGCCCCCACCTCGACGATTCCGGGAAGCATCTCCTTTTTTATTTCCAGGTCGGTTCGCTGAGCCGGGGCCTTCGATATGTGCTGCGTCATGATGATCGAGAGTATGAAATACGCGATCGCCCTATCCGCATCGGCTTCACCGCCGACGGCACGCGGTCCTGTTGCGTCTTCGAAGCCAAAAAACGGGTGTACCTCATGGTGGACGGTATATCGCGCGGCCCGTATGACGCCGCCGATTTTGTCATACGCGAAAACCGCATCTTCACGGCCTGGGTGGCGAAGGGGCGCTTGTTCCTTGAGGAGGCGCGGTAGTCGTACGGCCCCTCCTCTGCGGCATAGCGCCTGTCCGGGCAATGAGACATAATCAACCGCCATAACGAAAATTTTTTTCCCATCCGCATGCCGGCGTCGTCTACTATGCGAGATCGATTTCGATACGACGTTCGAAAAAGGTGCGCGATGGCGATGAAAAGGGTTGATGCGGCGCCGTTGGCCTGTATACTTACCGACGGATTGTTCGATGATGTATTTTCCGAAAATGGAACGGGCCCGGTGAAGGCGGGGGCGGGCGATACGTCCGGTTTCGACGACCCGCGCGGCGAGGCGCGCGCGCTGCGGGCGCTCGACGATGACGCCCTCATGGAGCACCTGTTCCGCGTGTACCGCGAGTTCATCTACGCCATCGCGCGGGCGAAGATATGGACGGCGCGCCTGCCCCGGGAGGACGCCGACGACTGTTTCGCCGACATCATCGTCCGGGTGTGCGACAACGGCTGCCGGAAGCTGCGGCAGTTCCGCGGCGGGAGCTCCTTCCGGACCTACCTGGCGACGATCGTCCGGAACCTGGCGACCGATTACATCCGTCGCGAGCGGCGCACGCGAGACCGGCTGCGCGAATTCGACGAGTTCATCGTGCCGGAGGCCGTCGATGAGGCGCTGGGCTCGGGGGGGCAGTCCCGCTCTCCGGAGGCGCAGGTGCTTGAATCGCAGCGCGCGGAGGCCATGCGCGATGCGCTCGACGCGCTCCGTGGCGCGCTCGCACGGCTCGACGCGGAGGACCGGCTCATCGTCGCGCTGCGCATGGAGTACGGCATGTCGTACCGCGAGATCGACGAGCACCTGGGCATCGACAATGCCCGGTACCGCCTCACGAAGATCCATCAGGAGCTGCGACTGAGCTTCGACGCGGGAACACGGATGCGGTTCGAGGAGCTGCTCAGGGAGGAGGGATTGTGATGATGAAGCGAAAGAACGGACCCGGCCGCTGCCTGGGCGATGCGGACATCGCGCGGTTTGTGGACAAAACGCTTCCCGCCGACCGGCGGCGGGCGGCGATCGAGCACATGGCGGATTGCGCGCAGTGCCGCTCCGCCGCGATCGAGGTAGGGCGCCTTGCCGCGCTCCCGGGACACCGCGTCCCGCCCGATCTCGAACAGCGCGCCTTCGCCGCCGCGCGCGCATCGCGAAGGATCATTCCCCTGCGGTTCGCGTTGCCGTTGGCGGCCGCCGCGCTGGTCATCATGGCGAGCGTTGTCGCGATCAATATAATTAATGATACGCCGCAGGAGGGAATCGATCTCGCGAGCAGTGCGCCCGCGGTTGCCATCGATGCGGGCAATGCCCCGAAGACGGCGCGGGTCGCGTCCCGTCGCGGCGTTGCGGCCCCGTCCGCAGCGCCGGACATGCCGCGCGTGGCGGCGAAGGATCCGCGCCGCTCGACGCCGCATGGCGACGGCACGAGCATGCTGCGCGCGGGCTGGGCCTACTTTCAGCTCAGCAGCACGCAGGCGGGCGACACGAAGCTCATCGAGACGCTGTCGCGCGATCTCGCCGCCGCCAAGCTCAGGCGCGACGAGGGCGTGGACCTCGTCATCACCCAGCAGTACCCGGAATTTCTCGAAAAGCTCGCCCGGCTCCCGCGGGAGGAGCAGAAGGAATTCATCGACGGGTACGTGCTCAGCATGCTCTTTTATCTCGACGAGAAGGGGGGCTTGAAGCGCGAGTGCATGGCGAAGAGCCGCGATCTCCTGGCCGACGCCTCGGGCGACACGGTGCGAGACGTGATGCTCTACAGCCCCGAGTGCGCCCTGCCGGAGCGCTAGCGGATCGGCACGCGCGACTTTTTTGTGGTGATTCGCATAATATGCTGTACAATTATCACGGGGATTGGATAGTGCCCAATAACAGCAGTGTTCTGGTAACAGCACGTTGAATCGCGGCCCACTCTCACCGGCGCGTGATTCGTTCCCTTTCGTGGAAACCCGTCTGATGTACTGCCCCTGACGTTCCGCTCGCATCGTCCGCCAACGTCAATCATCGAACGCAACCGCGCACCGGCGCCGTTTCGTTGCCACTGGCCGCACTGTATGGCGTGCGGACCACGGGTGGCGCATGTCGTTGAATTGCACTATCGTGGTGCGCACCAAGGGGGGAAGTATGCTTCGGCAAAACATCATCACCGACAAACGAAAAAGCAAAACCGACCACGAGTTCCTGACGACGAAACAGGAGTTCGCTCAGATCGTCCGCAACAAGACGCTCTCATCCGGGAAGCAGCACGGTCACGTAAAGGAGGAGCTCCTGCGGGGAATCGAGGTGGTGGAGAGCTTTATCGCGGCCGGGCTCGTTCGTGACCGGAAGGGCCGTCTGTTCCGCTATGAGCCCGAGGACGCGCGCGATGCCGTCGCCTCGGGACGATACGAGTGGTTCACCTGGAACTGCTGATGCGTGGACGCGCACTCGTCCGACAATTACACGCGATCATGACGATCGCAAGGAGAAACAATCAGTGACATCGTTTGAAGAGTTGAACCTCATCGGGCCCCTCATGCGGGCCCTGAAGACCGAGGGGTATGAGGTCCCCACGCCCATTCAGGAGCGGGCGATCCCGTATATTTTACAGGGGAGTGATATCCTGGGCTGCGCCCAGACGGGCACCGGGAAGACGGCCGCGTTCGCGCTGCCGATTTTGCAAAATCTGTGGCATGCGAACAGCGCCGGCGCGCGTCCCCGGACGCTGCGGACGCTGGTGCTCACGCCAACGCGCGAGCTCTGCATCCAGATCGCGGAGAGCTTCGCCGCCTACGGGCGTCACACCGGACTTCGGCATGCCGCGATCTACGGCGGGGTGTCGCAGAAGCCGCAAACCGACGCGCTCAGGGCCGGGGTCGATATCCTCATCGCGACGCCGGGCCGCCTGCTGGATCTCATGAGCCAGCGGCTGGTGAGCCTGCAGGCCGTGACCTCGTTTGTCCTCGACGAGGCGGACCGCATGCTGGACATGGGCTTTATCAACGACGTGCGGAAGGTGATCGCGAAGATGCCGCGCGAGCGGCAGACGCTCTTTTTCTCGGCCACCATGCCGGCGGAGATCCGGAAGCTGGCCGACGACATCCTCACGGAGCCGGTCCCGATCGCGGTGACGCCCGTCTCCTCGGCGGTGGACACCGTCGAGCAGCGGATCTATCATGTCGCGAAGGCCGACAAGAAGGCGCTCCTGCATCACGTGCTCAAGGACACGTCGATCGACGCCGCACTCGTCTTCACGCGCACCAAGCACGGCGCCGACAAGGTCGCGCGCGATCTCGAGAAGGCGGGCATCCGCGCCGAGGCGATCCACGGCAACAAGTCGCAGGGGGCGCGCCAGCGCGCGCTCGGTAACTTCAAGGCGCGCAAAACGCGCGTGCTCGTGGCCACGGACATCGCGTCGCGGGGCATCGACGTGGAGGGGCTGTCCCACGTGATCAACTTCGAGCTCCCCAACGAGCCCGAGACTTACGTGCACCGCATCGGGCGAACGAGCCGGGCGGGGCTCTCCGGCATCGCGCTCTCGTTCTGCGATGTCGAGGAGCGGCCGTACCTCACGGACATCACGAAGCTTCTCGCGCGCCCCATCGCGGCGGTCGAGGAGCATCCCTATCGGCTGGAGGTCGGCGCGCACGTTCCGGTCCCTGCCGCAAAGGCCGTGAAACGTCCCGGCGCGAGCGGCAGCCGGCCGCCGCAGCGGTCGAACAATGCCAATCGGGGGCGGCGTCGATACCGGTAGCGCGATATCGAAAATGTCTGTTTTCTGCACAGCCCCGCGCCCTTCAAGGCGCGGGGCTGTTTTATGCGCGCATGCGGAGGGTCCGGCGCATCTGCCCGTTGAAATTCGTTGACAGCTACACGGTCGACATGCGAAAAACGAATCATCACTCCGCACCCGTGCGGAAAAAACAATAGGCCGCCATGTCATACGAGAAACTGTCCGTCGCGTTGATGCTTGCGCTTGCACTGGTTTCCTGCCGCAATGCGGAGAACCGCTACTATACCTGGGTCGACAAGGCCGCGCTGCGCGAGGCCCCGTCGCTCGATGCGAGGACGGTGGCCTGGCTCGACCAGGGCGAGGACGTCGAGTTCACCGGCGAACGCTCGAAGCACACGACGAACGTGGAGCTGCGGCATCAAAGGTTCGATCGGCACTGGATCACGGTGAAAACTGCGTCGGGACACACGGGCTGGATGCATGAGGCGACGCTCAAACCCTACGGAGAACTCCTGAAACGCGTGGCCAACGAGCGGGATTGGAATCCCGAGTACGAATCGATCCTGCTTCCGCTCATCAAGGGCAATGCGCGCGAGTTCGCGAAGGCCGCCGCGTCGATGAGGGTCCCGGGCGCGCCGGAGCCGGGAATGCCGGCGAAGAACTTCCCGCGGCTCATGAACCAGTATGCCGGTTACACGGACAACCCGGCGATCCGGGAAATGCTCCGGAGCAAGGTGCGCCACTACTACCAGCCGGCGAGAAAATACTTTCAGTCTCTTCCGGCGGTCCCGCCCGGGCACGCCGCGATCGCATCGGGATCAGTCATCGCCGCGCTCACCGACGGCGATTATTTCCTGCCCGTCTTCTCCCCGAACGGACGGCGGCTCGCCTGCGCGAGAAAGGTTATTCGCAGGGGCGTGACCGAATATTCGAAAAACAAAAACGATCCGCACGACTTCGTGACCGGCGAGCTCATCCTTCTGGATACATCGACCTGGCAGCCGACGCTCTGCCTGCAGGCGGACGCCTGCGCGAAATACCGTGTGTACGCGGCGCCCATCATCGGCATCGAATGGCGCTCAAACGATCGCCTCACGGTCACGCTTCACGACGGAGATGTGGACAATATCGAGCTCACGGTGGACGCGCTGTCGTGCCGTATCCTGAAGCACGAGGTGGACGGCGGAGGAGAGCGCGGTTATGAACGGTCGCGCCGCGAGCTCGAGGCGAGGCTCGCGCCCTATCAGCCCGCCGACGCTCCGCTGGCCTTTGACAGCGGGAACAGGGCGCTGGTGACGGGGGCCTTTATCGTCCAGGATTTCACGGACAATGGATCACGGAGCGTTTTGCGCATGCTCGATTTTTCGAAAAAGGCCGTGCGGGTTATCCGCCCCGTTCCCGATTTCCATGACGGCGCACTCAACGGGGCCGCTCGCATGGGGGATGATTTCATCCTCGCCCTGAACGAGGCCTGGTTTTGGAATGAACGCTTCTATGTTCTCCGTTACCGAGAGGGGAAAACGCCCTCGGTCCTCCTTGCGCTCGATGTAAATGAACAGTATCCGTACCTGCGCGAGACGGGGATGATCCGCGGCCGCGCGCTGTTGCGCATCTCCGGAAGCCCGGCGCACGCTGAGTACTACGAATACGCAGCGGGCCGCCTGCTGCGCGCGACCGACTTCGCGGTGATCGATTCCATCGTCGTTTCGTCGGACGGCGCGCTCGCGGCGTTCTGCTACCGGGAGAAGCCGGGCGCGTGCGACCGGCGAATCGCGGTGAAGCGACTGTGAGATGATATGGATCGTTCCGTCTCAGACGCGAACGGTGTTACGGCTCTGCGGAAACAGAGATGAGCGTGTTTTGATCGACCGCCGCCCGATGGCGATTCGTCGCGGATGCGAACCGGTCAGTCTTGCGGCCCTGCGGGCGGAACGAACATCCGCAACAATACACGAGGTGATGACATGAAGCTGAGGGCATTAATTCTGTGCGGTATCGTTCTGCTGGCAACATATCAATCTCCCGCATTCGCGGCGGTGATCTCGGGCTCCGATGTCAATATCCGCGCGAAGCCGGATGCCGCGAGCGCCGTCGTCGGGAAGCTGCAATCCGGCGATCGGGTGACGGTGCTCGAGAAAACGGGCAGCATGGGATTTGCCGGGATGTATCTGGGCCGGTGGTGCCGCATAAAGAGCGGATCGCGGGAAGGGTATGTGTTCAGCAGCTTTGTCCGCGAGGACGGGGATGCCGACGAGCAGTTTCACGTATTCTTCCAGGCGTTTGCCGCCGCGAACGAAAAGGGAGATCTGAACTATATCAGGTCGCGGACGGTCTTCCCGCTTACGGTCGTCTCCTGCTTCGAGGGAAACTGCACCGACAGCGCAAAGACCGCCGCCACCCTCGAGCTGAACGACCTCTACATGAAGAGACCCTTCATGTACAAGGAGGAGTTCACGTACGAGAAGGGAAGCGTGCACCTGTTTTACGGATATGAGGCCACCCGGTTCAACCTGTATTTCAGGTTGCAGAAGGGGAAGTGGGTCCTGTATGCGGTCAGGACAAGCTCATGTTAAACGCGCCGTCGTGAAATGGCGATGCCGGTCATCGAAATCCGGCAATAGGGGAGGATGATGATGACGCGATCGTATGATTCCCTCATCCTGCACGTCATGAGCGGCACGGGAAATTCGCTGCGCGCGGCCCGCTGGCTTGCCGATCTGTTCGGTCCCGGGGGCGCGACGATCGTGCGGATCGCGAAATCGTATGATGCCCCGCCCGCGCCGGATCGAAACTCTATGACCGGATTTGTCTTCCCGACGCACGGCTTTACCGCGCCGTGGGCCGTTATCCGACATGCGATGCGGATCCCGCGCGGAACGGGGAGCGACGCCTTTGTCGTGGCCACCCGCGCGGGGACCTGGCTGGGGTTCCTGCTGCCGGGGCTGTCGGCGAGCGCGATGTTCGTCACCGCGTTCCTGTTGATGCTCAAGGGATATCGGATCAAGGGGCTGCGGGGTCTCGACATGCCGTCGAACTGGACGGCGCTCCACTGGGGCATGTCCCCGAAAAACGCGCAGCGGATCATCGATCGCGCGAGGATCGACATCGAACGCCTCGCGGCGCTCATTTTCTCCGGGAAAACTCACTTTGTCAGCATCAATAATTTCGTCGAGCTTGTCGGCGGGATCGCGCTTGCGAATATTTCCGCGGGCTATCTCCTCATCGGACGTTTCGCCCTCGCGAAGCTCTTCTATGCGAACTGGAAATGCACGTCATGCGGATTGTGCGCCCGCGAGTGCCCCTTCGGGGCCATCCGGATGATGGGAACGGACCCAAAGCTGCCGTACTGGACCTTCGCCTGCGAGAGCTGCATGCACTGCATGGGCTACTGTCCGGAAAAAGCCGTGGAGGCGAGCCATCCGCTCGCGATTGCGATGTTTTATGTCGGAACGTTTTCGCTGGCGGCCGCGCTCGGCGCCTGGATCATTCGGCTCCAGCCGGGATTGAGCGGGATCGGTGCGGGTCCCGGCGGCGCGTTCGTGCGGTCCGCGGTCAACTACGCGTATGTGCTCGTCTCGTTTTTTCTTGTGTATGTGCTGTTCTATTATCTGGTCCGGATACCGCTTGTGAACCGCCTGTTTACGTATCTCACGCTCACGCATTACTACCGGCGCTATCGCGAACCGGGGATTGGCGGCAAGGATTTTACTGAAGGCGGGTGATCATTCCCGTTGTCGGTCGGCACCGGGATCGAGCGATGCGTGCACATGAACGAACGGGATTTCGTCGAAAGCGTAATCCAAAACCCTGGATCATTCGTCGCAAAAGGAATTCGTTCACGTGAAAAGGGTTGGGTGGCCTCCATGGGGATGTAGGGGACGGCCATACATGTCGGGGAAAAGATGAGCGCGCCGATGAACGTCGCACGCGCACGGACGGTCCTGCCGGAAACGACGCCCGTGCGCGCGGTTCGCATTACTGTTTGCGAATGATGAACTCCCACTTGTATTGCTTGAAGCCCTTGAGCTCAACATCGCCCTCGGCGCTCGAGACGCCGGGCGCGGAGGCCACGAAGTGGTACATGCCGCTCTTCACTGTCCCCTCCGACTGCTGGCCCGAATTGATCACGAAGGTCTTGGCCGTGGGGCCCTGGGCCTTGACGGTGATGGTGCGGTCGGTGCTGTTTTTCACGACGAGCTTCGGATCGACCGACGCGATGGTGCTCACCTGGAAGGGGCCGTCCGGACCCTTGCCGAAGTCCATGCTGATGAGGTTCGCGACCCGCTTAAGGTCGCCGATGCCCACGTATCCCCGAAGCTTATTATATACACTGCAGCTCGGCAGGGATGCGATGAAGAACAGCACGACGATGATTCCCATGAGTCTTTTCATGTTGATACTCCTGAAACCGTAGTATGGTGTTGTCCGCGCCGATAGTCCGATATGGCCTGGATTTTCTTTGTCGCGCGGTCCCTCATGTATGGGCGCGGCGGCGGTTCTGTCAATCACCTTTTTATGTATGATGCGCGTCGCGTGCTCCCCCGGTCGGTTCACGTTGCGCGCAAGCGACCGCGGGCGCGTTCGGCGTTCGGCCGGAGCGCGCTCCGGATCATGCGCCATGGCCTGGGTTGCGTGAAGTGCGAAGGGCCCGTGCGGATTTGTGCTTGCGATGCCGCCGGCATGGTGATAGTCGTGTGCGATGGGCCCGTCCCCGAAAAAAACATGCCGCACGATCGTCATCGCGCTCCTCGTCGCCGTTTTCTCCGTGAGCGGAGCCTTCGCCCATGCGGATCCACCCGTGCCCAAGGGGCCTTCGTTTTGCCTGTATGTGCTCCTGTGGCCGTTCACCGCGCTGGCGGATGCGATATCGAAGTCCTATCGCGAACACACGACGGTCCGCATGACCGTTGGGGGATGCGAGGCCGTCTTCAGAACGGAGGGCCTCGTCGCATGGAACACGGGCGACGGGACGGGTCTCCGCACGGGCAATCTCGCGCGGGAGGCCATGTTGAACGTCGGCGGGAAGCGCCTCTGCTTCAGTCCGGGATGGACCACGTTCCACGAAAGCGGCCGGGTGAAGACGGGGAATCTTGCCGATGGCGGGGAAACCCGGACGGCCCTTGGGCCGGTTTCCGTGAAGGCGGGACCGACCGCCTTTTACGAGAATGGAACCCTCAGGGAGTGCGTGTTGCAGCTGGACACCGCATTTACCGTTCGGGAGCGGCGGGTGCTCTTTGTGCCCACAGAAAAGGACGGCCTCGGTTTTCACGATCCGGAATCATCCGGGTGCGCCTCGGACAAATCACCGGGATACTGCTTTTACGGCACCATCGAATTTTTGAGTCCGGCGTAGTTCGCGCCGGATATCCGGCGGCCGGCCAAACGCTGCCGGTCGACGGCGGAGAGATGCGCTTTCCTAGAGGCGCCGCGGCCTCTTTTCGGGAGGATGGACGGCTGTCGGGAGTCTATCTCAAGTCCGGGGTAACCATTCAGGCGCCCTGCGCCGGAACGCTCGTTTCCTTTATGCGATATGTTGTATTTCATGACAATGGCAGGGTGAAAAGCGGCGTGGCGGCCGCTCCGTCGACGCTTCGATTCGGAAAGGAGGTCGTCGCCGTCGCGACCGGCGATATCGTCCGGCTCCACGAGAATGGCGCGCTCAAATCGGCCGGATCGGGGAGCGTGCGGGACTATGTCGTCCGCGGGCAGGTGCTGCGCCTTGGCTCCGTCTCCTTCCATGACGACGGCTCCGTGCATGCCGGGGAGTTGGGCGGCTATCATGAGGTCGTGGTGGGGATCTCGCCAGCGCGACGATTGCCCATCGGCATAACCGGCAATATCGAGTTCTATCGGAGCGGTTCGGTCAAGCGGGCCGCCATCAGGGAGCGGTCCACGCTGCATATCAACGGCCGCCGGGAGACGATCGACGCGCCCGCCGAGGCCGTGTTTTTCGAAAGCGGTGAAGTGATGAGCATTTCGGTTGAAGGAATCCGCGGCACGCGCACGTTTCATTTGGGCGGGAAGCCCGTCAGCGACATCCCGAATGGGACCCTCGTCATGTTCCGCGATTACCGGAACGGAGTCATCGATGGAATGAGCCGCGTTAACTGCCATTCGATCCTGGGCCTTCGCGGGGGTCGGGCCGGCAAACGAGTGACGATACCGCGCGAGATACCTGACTTCTGGGTCCGGTATGTCGATGCTGATCGACGCCGGATCGACGGGCTGCTCCTCGACCGGGACGCGGTGATACTCGTCGGCGCGGAGAAGCGCGCCTGTCGCGCGTTTACCTGGCTTCCGCTGGATGCGGAATTGCTTCGATGAGACGCTCGCGGCGCGCGGAGTGCGGTCGTGGACCGTGATGTCGTGCAACGTTATACTGCGGGTGAGTCCGTGCGGGAAATGCGCGCGCCCGAGGCGTGCTGGAGGAGGTTGCTCATGATTGCGAGGGGCCGCGCACTGATCATGCCTGTTATCGTGCTGACGATGTATCGTGTCATGATGACGCCCTGCGGCGCCGCAGATTTGCGCGGGCGTGCGCCCGTGAAAAAGTTCCCTGTGTCGATTGATATCAAAGGAAAAACCTTCATCGATGAATGGGACCGGCTGGAGCTTTCCCCCGACGGGACCTCGGTTCTTATGGTTGCCATGCTGCAAAAGGAAAGAAAGGACGGCTTCGATTATTCGCGCTATGTGCTGGTGAACGATCGTCTGTACGGGCCCTATGCGCACGCGCGCGGCGCGTTCTTTGGCGCCCACCGATTCTTCGTTTCGTACGAGCGCGGAAAGTCCATGTATAAGCGCTGCGTTCAAAACAAGTGTACCGTGTATCCCGCCTTTGCCTGCGTGAGTCTGATCCCGCCCATTGGAAAGCTTCTCGAGTATGATTTTGTGAAGCGAATCGCCGATCCCCCGGAACAACGCGGTTTTCTGGTCGATGGTGGGAATATTGCTTCCTCGAATCCGTGGTTCTCGCAGTCGGGTTTCGTCGCGAACAGCGATGGCTCGCTGTACGCCTTCAAATATGGCGAGGGGTACAAGAGGACGATATACTTCGTGCGGGTGAACGATACCGCCTATGGCCCATTCGATCGGGCAAGCAAACCGGCCCTGAGTCGTAATGGGGCGACCTATGCCTTCTCCTGTTCTGACGAAAAGAGGCGCTCTGTGCGCGTGAACGGGACGGTGCACGGTCCCTTCGAGGGGTATGTCCCCGACGAGGTCTGCGCACCGGTCGTTAGCGCGGACGGCGCGCATGTCGGGTTCGCCCACGGCGCCGGGGCGAACAATCCCTATCGCTTCTTCGTGCGAGTCGATGCGAACACTTTCGGCCCATTTAGCAATGTCGGGGAACCGGGCAGCCACCGAAAGGGCCCCTGGCTCCGCTTCAATGATGCGGGCACCGTGTTCGCCTTTTTGTATCGCATGTCCCGGGGGGATGGCGACGAAGTAGGCGGCGTGAGGACGGCTGAACGCGATTTCGGCCCCTATAAACACGCGATAAACCTCCGCGTGAGCCCCGCGGGCAAAACCGTGGCCTTTCGCTATGCGATGCGCGGGGACCGGGACGCCGAGCGGGTCATGGTAAACGGCGCGTCGTACGGGCCCTTTCAGCCGCACGCTTTCGGCCATTTCCCGCACATGCACGCGCCCCTCGTGAGCACGAACGGCCGGCAGTTCGTGCTCACGTTCCGCGAGAACGATCGGGACATTGTCCAGATGGGCGCCCGCCGCCTGGGCTCGTTCTATCGCCTAACGTCCGTGCCGGTCCTATCGACGGACGGCGCGCGCGTCGCGTTCGCGTACAAGGACGAATTCCATTTCGTGCAGGCGGACGGCCGGCGGTACGGGCCTTATCTCGAGGCGGGCGATATCGTCTTCGGGCCCCGGGGCGCCCACCTCGCCTTTACGTATACCGCGAAAAGCGGACAGACCTATCTGCGCGTGAACGAAACGGAGTACGGGCCTTTCGATTACCGGGAGCAGCACGTCGATCGACGCTCCCTCTTGACGGTCGGCTTCGCCCCCGACGACGGCCGCTACTGCATTCGCGCGGTGCGCTTCGATCCCGATCCCGCGCGACCGGGGATGCGCCTGCGCAACTACTATCTGCACACGAAGGAAGCGGGCTACGGTCCGTATCAGTACGCCGCCTATCGCTTCGACGAGCGCGGGCGGCTTATCATCGCCTACCTGAAAGATGGGTTTGTTCATATCGAGGAGATATGAGCGACGGGGCGACGCTCGCGCTGCTAGGTGTCAGGGTTTCAGCTTCACCCAGGTGAACGCCGTGGCGGGCACTTTCCTTTCGTTTATATCGATAACGGTGTCCTCGGAAACCTGGATCGCATCGGCCAGGCGCTTGCCGCCGGGATGCGCGTAGCGGATCCAATAATAGCAGCGAAGACTGCGCGGCAGCGTGATCATGATCGGCGTTTCGGTCTTATCGCGACCGAACTCGGTGAGGCTGATGGGCTCGCCCGTATAATGGAAATTGCCTTCGGCCTCGACAATTCCCTTCGAGAAATCGGCATAGATGGCGGGATAGGTGAACCCCCAGCTCCTGTATTTCTTGTTGAAGGTGTCGGTGCTGTGCACCGTTCCGTCGGGATGGAATAGGGTGCGCGCACTGCTTTTCTCCGTGAATGTCACCGAACGCCCATTGATGACGACCGCGCTCGTGCTGTCCACATGCCCCTCGCGCACGGCGCCGTTCGGGTAGAACACGACCCTGTTCCACGCAAACGACGCGCGCCGGCCGCCGCCAAGCGGCAGCGACACCCGCTCCACGAGGGTCGTCGAGCGCAACGAACCGTTGCGAAAAAACTCGATCCCGTCCTTCACGCGCATTCGGGTCCCGTGCGCGGTGATGACCGGCTCGCCCGCGATGCGCACGCTCTCGATGCGCTCGTCGTCGAAGAATGATACGCTGGGCGTCGAGTCGAGAGAGAGGATTTCGCGATTCTCGAAATAATTGGGCGTTATCGCGCTCGCGAGTAAACGGTTGGGGCCGACCGTAAACTCGGCGTTCTCGGCCAGGAAGCCCTTGCGCAAACGGCCGCTGGGATGGAGCCATAGGATGTGAAACGGGAGGTCGCGTCCGCCGTACCGAGCGACGATGCGTCGATCACGGTATTGCGGCTTCACGTAGATCCGCTCGATCATCCCGTTCTCATGGAGGATCGCGTGATGGATCTTCCCCACGATAAACGTGCGCCCGGCGGCGACGATCTCCGTGTCGGTGGCGATTGTCCCCTCGCGCACGGAACCGCTCTCATGGAGGGCCATGGGGCCCGGCTCGAAACGCGTCCGGCCGCCGCGGAAGGGAAGCTCGGCCTCGCGTGTGAGGCTAAACAGTTCGAGCCGTCCGCTTGCGTACAGGCTTACGCACTGCGGTTCGAGGGTGATGGCGCTGTCGCGCAACGGGAAATCGGTCCTCGATGCGAGGCAGCCGCGCGCCACGGAACCATTTCGATGGAAGCTGACCGCGCCCGGCATGAAGCGGATCCGGCGGTCTCCGCAGGAGAGATCATGCTGGTTCGCAAGATGGCCTCGCTGCAGCGGGCCGTTCGTGCCGTCAGGGAGCGTAAAGTAGTAGAGGGTGTGGTTGCGGAAGGTGGCCTCGATCCCGCCCACCATCAGCTTCACTCGGGAAGGACCGGAAGAGGACGAGGAGAAGGGATAGGTCAGGCAGCCCTTGAGCGCCCCCCAGCAGTTCGAGCAGCTCGGCTTACACGTCGGGGTGCCAACGCCGGGACCGTGCGCGCGTGCCGCGGAGGAGATGAGAAAAATGGCGAGCGCGAAACCAGCGATACGCACGGCCGATCCCCGTCTCCCGCTTACAGGTTTTTAATTTTCCTTTTTTTCTTCGGCGCCTTTTTCTTCTTTTTCGTGTCGGGCTTGGTCGTTTTCGGTTTCGCGACGCTCGCCGGGGCCTGTATCGCGGCGCCCTCGTCTCCGGGTTTCGCCTTCGCCTTTTCCGTAACGCGCTCCGCCGAGCGGAGGATGAGCTCCTTGAAATCGTCGTTCGCCATCGTTATTGCAACGGTGAGACGGTAGCCGGGGGCCTTCTCCTCGAGGCGCGCCTCGTGCTTGATGCGGTCGGCCATGTCCTCGAGGCCGTTCGCCCGGTACGACTCGCGCCATATCTCATTGTCGTCGGAGACCTTCTTGAGGAGCGCGCCATGAGCGGGCGTCTTGCCGGCCATCACCGCGGTCATGAGGACGGTGTCGGTTTTGAAGTCCGTCATGAACTCAAATGATTTCATGTCCGCGATCATCTTGTCGATGTCGGCCGTGGTCATTTTTTTTCCGCCCGCGTGTTTGTTGAGGCCGTTCACGAGCGTCGCGTTCTGCTTTTCATCGGTCGCCGCGAGCTTGTGCAGGTCCGCCTGCCCCTCGAAGGCGTCCAGGTTGTTCATGGACAGGTACACGGCGCTCGAGCCGATGGCGCCGTCCAGCGCCGCGATGGCGTCTTTCCCGACGCGCGAGGATTGCTTTTTGTTGTTGATGAACGCCGTTAGCTGATCCGCGCGCGAGCTGCCGGCCACAACGGCGCCGAAGCGCGTGACGGGCGAACCGAAGGTCGCCGTGTCGATCTCGCCCTCCTTGAGATTGTGCACCCCGACGAGCATCGGGTGCTCGCGCGCCGGCTCCTTCGCGAGCGCGAGGTTCGCCAGAACCAGGAGCTTCTCCTTGCCGGCCGCCTTCGCGGCGATGTCGGCGGGATCGGCGTACAGGAACATGATTCCCTCGGTGATCTTTTGCGCGATGCCCGTGATCAGCTGGAGCTGGATCGCGCTCTGCATGCGCATCATCGCCGCCTGCTCGGGCGACATCTTTTTCTTCTTAATGTCGCGGTCGACGAGCGCGTCTATGAGCTTCGTCTTCTCGACGAATCCCATGATGGGCGCGCCCTTTAGGTACATGACAATGCCGAAGTCTTTTTCGCTGGCGGGCGCGAACTCCGCAAGCGAGCGGACCTCGCTTCCCATTCCCAGGACGAGTTGGGCGGCGAGCAGTAGGCTGGTTGTGATGTGCATGTGGTACCTCTCGGATTCGTGATGCGGCGTAATTGAAATCGGTGAGTATATATTCGGTTTGTCGCACAACAGGTTTTTTGTCATTGCGCGGAGCGATCGCGACGAAGCAATCCGGCGCCTGTTTCAGGTTATTCTGCGCTCGCCTTGAGCCGTTCGTCAACCTCATTTTTCTTGAGCGCCTCGATGATCTCGTCGAGCTCGCCGTCCAGGACGGTCGCGAGCGAGTGCAGCGTGAGCCCCACGCGGTGGTCGGTCACGCGCGATTGCGGGAAGTTGTAGGTGCGGATGCGCTCGCTCCGGTCGCCGCTGCCCACCTGCGACTTGCGCAGCTTCGACTCCTCCGCCTGTCGCTCGCGTTCCTTGAGTTCGAAGAGGCGCGCGCGCAGCACCCGCAGCGCCTTGGTCTTGTTCTTGAGTTGCGATTTCTCGTCTTGGCAGGTCACGATCATGCCCGTCGGGATGTGGGTGATGCGGACGGCCGAGTCGGTGGTGTTCACCGACTGGCCGCCGTGGCCGGAGGCGCGGTACACGTCGATGCGGATCTCGTCGGGCTTGATGGCGATGTCGCTCTCCTCGGCCTCCGGCATCACCGCGACGGTGACGGCCGATGTGTGGATGCGCCCGCCGGACTCCGTGGTGGGGATCCGCTGGACGCGGTGCACGCCCGATTCGAACTTGAGATTGTCGAAGGCCTCGCTCCCGGCAACGGAGAAGATGATTTCCTTGTAGCCGCCGATCCCGGTGGGGCTGAGCTCCATGATCTCCATCTTGAAGCCCATGCGGTCATTGTAGCGCGTGTACATGCGGAAGAGGTCGGCCGCGAAGAGCGCCGCCTCCTCGCCGCCGGTCCCGGCGCGGATCTCCATGAGGATGTTCTTCCCCGAGTTCGGGTCCTTCGGGAGGAGCATCACCATGAGCGCCTCCTCGGCCGCGGCGATCTTCCCCTCCAGCGCGGCCGTCTCCTCGGAGAGCATCTCGCGCATCTCCCGTTCCTTCTCGGACTTCAGAAGCTCCTGCGAATCGGCGAGCTCCTGCTTCATTTTCCGGTAGTCGGCGAACGCGCCCACCACCGGCGCAAGCTGCGAGTGCTGCCGCGTGAGCTCGCGGAACTTGTTCTGGTCGCCGATCACCTCGGGACGGCTCAGCTCCTGTTCGATGGCGGCGCAGCGCCGGGCGATTTCTTCGAGTTTGTTTTCCATGGTCGCGTTCTATAGTCCTCGAGGTGCGTGGGTGCCGTGATCGAATCGTCACGCGGCGCGCATATGGGCGGTTCCCGGTAACACGCGTCGCCGGATTGAACCACTGGCATTGATCGGATGCGGGAGCGGTTCGTCAAGGAAAAATGGCTGCGATGGGAAAAGACTCACGCGGCCGCTTCCTCTCGGACGCCCCTTCTCCCCGCTCGCCGCTCCTTGCCATCCGTGGCGTCGCGGCTTTCGGGCATTTCGTTCAGAACGTACCGCCCACGTCGAGCGCCGCCGGGATAGGTGCCTATCAATGCGCAACAGTATGTTTCTAATGCGAAGGTCGTGAGCGCCTCCGTGCATGTCGTCAGCATGAAGTCCTGGACGTTGGAACCCCGGTATTGTAACGGCTCAAGAAAAAAATTCCAATATAAGCTATATGTCCGTATAGTATATGTGCATCTACGTTTTACAACCCCAAAAAATCTGTTGTACGCGCCCGGTCTCGACCGCTGGTCGCTTTATAAAAGCATATGGCAGCGCCAATGGAAAGGGTTTTGTGAACTATACCCGGAGCGCCTTGAACCGGCGTTCGGTCCTCTGCCATTAAAGAAAAAGCCCTTTCGCAAATCATGGATACCTCGTTCACGCATGTCCATGTGACCTTTACGGTTCCCGGTATGGTCACAAAGAAGCTCTTTGAGAAGGGCTTTAAAGCGGAGGAAATGATACCGCGCGCTGCAACCGTATACTGGAAGGCGATCCGACGCAACGCCGGCAGCCTGGACAGCCAGTGGCGCGTCGGGATCATAGCCACGGTACACCGATGCGGGAACGGGCTCAATTACAATCCGCATGTGCACCTCATTGGCACGCGCGATCTGGTGAACACTGAAACGGGAGAGATAGCTTTTCCCGGCCTCATCAACTACCGGCGTGTCCGGTTTGAATGGATGAATGCGCTTTGCGCATTGATGCGCACTCAGCGTATCGCAACACGCGCAGTGATCCAGGAAATCAAACGGGAATACCCGAACGGCTTCCATGTGTATTTCCAACCCATCACCGGGGAGAGTAACGATGTCTTGTTTCGGACCGCGGAATACCTGGCTGCGGGGTACTTTCACAACAGTCAGGTCGTCGCTGTTGACCATCATAAAAAGACCGTGACATTCCGATTCAAGAGCTGGGTGGACCGAAACACTAAGGAAAAGAGCTACTCCACGGTAACGATGGACATCTACGAATTTATGGCACGGATGCTTTATTACTTACCCGACCGCCATCGAAAAATGATCCGTTACTACGGATTGTATGCTCACAAGATCGGAGAGAAGTTGAAGATCATTGATCGAAAGACCTGGGCGGCGGCCATCGAGAACTCGTTCAACAAGAACCCGGAACTATGCCCTGATTGCGGGAGCACGATGCGGCCTTCGCTTGTATTTTCGTTCTTCGTAGAAGAGGAAATGAAAAAGCTGTGGCGGTCCCATGTTCTCTACAAAGGATATTTCCGGATGAAGCGAGGGCCGTGATGAGTTACGCTTGGACTGAACCCTGTTTCAGGGGTTAATAAACATGTTGACTTTTCCCATGGAAGCTGCATGATTTGAACGGTCGAGGCGGCATGGGACCGCACGCGCATCGCTCGCAAAATTTTTCAATTTTTCCCCGTCCGCGCAAATTTAAGACCGATGTCACACGCTTTTTGGCTGTAAGAGGACTGTCTGTCGGGCTGATCCAGTTCTTATAACCGGCAGTATGTCTCGTAACGCATTGCGGAAGGGGGCGGAATTTCCTAGATGGTTAACCGAAGTGGCGAGCCGTTAGGCGAGACATTTGGGAGGAGCGTAGCGGAACCGGCCACTGTGTATTGGGCGAAGGGCGGGGGTAATGTTGTATCGTATCGTGTCGTGTAGCCCGTATGGATTGA